>Ga0078972_1007416_pt1 | contig 24389 bp, 20 predicted proteins | sample YelNatPaOPGAMG01_FD_67568 | JGI IMG/M metagenome (GOLD analysis project Ga0078972, IMG submission 67568) | Hot spring thermophilic microbial communities from Obsidian Pool, Yellowstone National Park, USA - OP-RAMG-01 (SPADES assembly) (version 2) | ecosystem: Environmental > Aquatic > Thermal...
TCGTCAAGCAAGGGAGCTATGTCTTTAGGCTTCACCGCTATAACGATTACATCTCCTTTCTCAACGGCTGTTCTACAATTTGGGGCGATTTCCGCCTGCTGGGAAAATGGTTCAAGAGTGCATGTCATTTTATCATATATGACGATTTCTTCCTTTTTCGTTCCCGCTCTAATCCATCCTTTGAGCAAAGCTGAACCCATTTTTCCAACGCCAATTAGGGAGATAACCATCGAGTTCATCGCCTCCTTTTTCTTTATTCTATAATACCCTCAAGGGGATGTCAAAGCGATTTGAGAAGAAAATCAAGGTGGCGAATACGATGGGGGCAAATTCAGCGCTTATTATATTCTCCCCCAAGGAAACGAGAAGCGCTCCCTTTCCCTTAGCCATTTCTATCTCCCTCTCGCTGAAACCTCCCTCCGGTCCCGTGATTAAAGCGATTCTTTCCGGTATAGGAAATATAGACCCCTCTATTTCCTCAGTTGCTCCTTCATAGGCTATGAGAATGGGAATATTTGATAGCTCATCCAGTAGGTCTTTAAAGCTACGAATATTTTTAACTCGGGGGTAAAAAGGAGAATGTGAGAGCTCTGCCTCCTCTATCGCCATTTTTTGCCATCTCTCTTCTTTTTGCCTTTTCTTTCTCTCGTCCAATTTCACAATCGTTCGCTCACTTGTAAAGGGGAAAAGCGTGGTTATACCCATCTGGGATAGGGCACGAATCGCCGTTTCCGTTTTGTCTCCCTTGAGAATGGGAATCGCCGAGATTATAAATGGCGGTTTTCTCTCTTTATATTCTTTCTCAACAATCCTCAAGATAGCTTGCCCCTTGCTGCCTGAAACTAACTCCGCGAGGAAATATGCCCCTTCACCATCCATTAAATAGAGCCTTTCTCCTCTCTTTAATCTCAGAACCTCAAGGAGATAAAAGGCTTTTTCTCCTCGCAATAAAATTTCTTCATCCTGTAAAGACTTCGCAGGGAGGAATAAATGGGGAATTGTCATCTGATTTTGCGAAGATAGATACCATCTATACCGAAGAAATATCCCTTGGAGAGTTCGCTCTTCCCCTGGCAAACGAAACGGAGAGTATGTTCTCCAGAGACGAGTTTGATTACACCCAGCATCAATCTCTTTGTTTGCACCGTTGGGTTATACAAATTGTAGGCGCTGCCCAGAGGTTTGTCGTCAAGAAAGGCTTGATATACGCCGTAATCCCAGGAGTGGGTGATATCAGCCTTTAAAACATAGAGACCGTCCGTGGGAATGAAGAATTTGAGCTCAAGGGAGGCGTCTTGGCTTGGAGGAGTGAAGAAGATTTGCTTTCCACCGCTCCAATCACCCTCCTGTATTTGAAGGGCATTTTGGGGATTTGCTTTTGCGGTTTGAAGGAGTGATTCCGCTTCAATGTAGGTATGGGGGACGAACCTATCCTCAAGGGGAGGAACCTTTGCGAATCTGGGAGCCTTTCCCGTTTGATACCAGAAAGCAACGGAGGAGAAGAAATCGTCTCTTTCCGCAAAGCCGGATGTGAATGTGTTCTTCTCAAAATCATATACGCCGCCCTTATGCTCTATCGTGACCGTAAGCGATTTTTTGAAGGGAATTGGGTCTTGAATGTGCCAGCGGTAGGCTGTTCCTCTATCGTCAATATCAAATCCTTCCCAGATGCTCACCCCATGATAGAGTTGATTAAAGGGACGGAAGCCCCAGGCATCATTGAAATAATCCTCCGTGCCAGTTCCTCTAATGGAGGGGATATTCTCTCCATCTATGTAGAAACGGTCATCTCCTTCCCCAAACCAACCTGGCTGGTTCATTTGGACGGAGAGGACTGTTCCAACATAGAAGCCTTTCCCTTCCGTTTTCAATATGAGGTAATCCTTTCCTTTCTCGCAGGGATATTCCTGTCTATACTGGGCGTGGAAGTAGGGTATATCGGAGGGAAGGGATTTCAGCTTTAGCCAATCTATCATATAGTAGAGGGCACCAACTGCTTTATCAGGTGAGTCGTTGGTAATGGTTATTTTCGCTGATTTACGGAATGGCATAAGCCAATAGCAGTTGTAGGCTCTGCCATCGGAGGAAATCTGCACTGGTAGGGAGTTGAGATTTGTCAGGAGACCATGTCCCACGGCGAAGAAATCACCCAAAGGGGATTCCACGGAGGGCTCCTTTTCATCATCCCAGTAGATATGAAGGACGAGGGAACGAGGGAAATATTTATCCTCAGCCCAAATTGTGAACCATATATGGGTTATGATGCCAGGTCCTTTCAGCTCCGCAAGGGTAAATGTTTGTTTTGGAGCGATGTAGCGGGCGTCTCCGTTTCCGTTTTCCCAATTGGGGTCAGAGCTTGAGGCACGCATAGGTGTAGCGTCTTTGAGAAAGGAGCCATCGCCCAAAAGAAGTGTCTCAAGGAGGGAAGCCCTTGACGAAATAACAAGAATGCTGAGGAGAGCAAAAAGACATATCCTTACTTTCATCATAAGTCACCCAAATCAATGATAAATCAAGGAGAAAAATATGCAAGGGAAATAAATTATTTGTTTCCATAGGGTTTTGTTGCATAAATGACCAAAAGAGTTCTTTTTAGGTATAGGGTATTTAAAAAATGTAGAGTATAAAAGTATATTATGTAAATATCAGGATGCTTTTTAAGGTAATAAAAACCCTTGCCATATGAGGATATCAATTATGCAACAAACCCTAATTTGCAACAAAACAAGAGCTGAAATTATTATGAGATGATTTAAAATTGAATTGACGCATTGAAGGACAGGAGGGTATAATTTAAACAATGGAAAAAGGAACCATTCCCATAAGCGACCTCGCTTATCAGCACAAGATTTTGTTGCCCGAGATATTATCCGCTATCGAAAAGGTTATTCTCTCTGGGAGGTATGTCCTGGGAGAGAATGTGGCTAATCTTGAAAGGGAAATCGCTGCTCTTTGCGGTGTCAAATATGGAGTGGGTGTAAACTCGGGAACAGATGCCCTCACCCTTTCCCTTCACGCCCTGAACATAGGCAGAGGAGATGAGGTAATAACTTCTCCCTTTTCCTTTATCGCTTCCGCGGAGAGCATAGTAATAGTTGGTGCTCGTCCTGTATTCGCCGATATAGACCCTCTCACCTTCAATCTCTCTCCCGAAGAGGTGGGGAACAGAATCGGGAGGAGAACAAAGGCGATAATGCCTGTTCACTTATTTGGACAGGCTTGCGATATGACAGCCTTAACCCAAATCGCTAAAGAGAAGTCCCTGTTTATAATTGAAGATGCCGCTCAGGCTATAGGTGCCCTTCATAGGGGGAAGCCGGTTTCCTCATTTGGAGATGTAGGATGTCTCAGTTTCTATCCCACGAAGAATCTGGGAGCGATAGGGGATGGAGGGATGGTTTTGACATCAAAGCAAGAGATTTATGAGAAGTTGAAGCTTCTGCGTTGTCATGGAGGGAAAGATTACCTATTTGACTTCCTGGGAACTAACAGCAGGCTCGACGAGCTGCAGGCGGCTATTTTGCTTGTAAAGCTGAAATATCTTGGGGAATGGACGGAGAAAAGGAGGGAAAATGCCAAGCTTTATAAACAACTTTTAAAAGATGTAGAGGAGATAACCCTTCCCCAAGAGATGGAGGGAAATTCCCATACCTATCATCAATTCACGATAAGGGCAAGAAACAGAGAGGAGCTCAGGGAGTATCTTCGGGGAGAAGGAATTCAGACTATGATTTATTATCCCTTGCCGCTTCACCTCCAGCCGGCTTTCGCCTATCTTGGCTATAAGGAAGGCGATTTCCCCGAGGCAGAGAGGGCTGCGAGGGAAGTCATATCCTTGCCGGTCCACGCCCAACTCAAGGAAGAGCAGATAATTCGGGTGGCAAATGCGATTAGGAGGTTTTATGGGAGGAGGGAAGTTTAAATGAAGGCGATGATTTTGGCTGCGGGAGTGGGTTCAAGATTGGACCCATTAACTCGTAATGTCCCCAAGCCTATGGTTCCCATAGCCAACAAACCCGTTATTGAGCATATTATAGAGTTCCTTCGGGAACACGGCTTCAGGGAGATAGTGATAAATGTTCATTATCTCGCGGAGAAGATAACCAACTGGTTGGGAAACGGGGAAAGGTTAGGCGTTTCAATAACCTACTCCTATGAGGAGGAGCCACTTGGAACCGCGGGAGGAGTGAAGAAAAGCGAGGATTTCTTTGATAGCACATTTTTGGTTGTGGGGGCGGATGACCTCTGCGATATTGACCTGCGGCGGGTTCTCGCTTATCACAAGGAGAAAAAGGCAATGGTTACAATCGCTCTCTCCTTAGTTGACGACCCAAGCGAATACGGCGTAGTCCTCACAAACGAAAGGGGGAAGGTGATAGCTTTTATAGAGAAGCCCAAAGGAGAGAGGATACCTTCTAACACGGTTAACACGGGAATATATATCTTGGAACCAGAAGTATTGGAGCTAATCCCCAACGGGCAGTTTTTTGATTTTGGGCGGGATTTATTTCCTCTTCTCATAGATAAGAAAGTTCCCTTTTACGGCTATTTGGCATTGGGCTATTGGAAAGATGTGGGAAACATAAAGCAATACAAGGAAGCTCATAGAGATGTTTTATATAAAAAGATAAATTTCAAGATTCCCTTAAAAGAAGTGAAACCATTCTTCTGGCAAGGTGACGATGTTGAGATTGAGCCTTCCTCATATATAGAATATCCGGTGGTGATTGGTAATAGATGTCGCATAGAGAAGGGGGCGAGGATTTTAGAGGGAACCGTTTTAGCCGATGAGTGTGTTATTGAGGAAGATGCTGTGGTGAAGCGGAGCATCCTTTGGCGTGGAGCGAAGGTCGGGAAGAAGACGATGATAGAGGGATGCATAGTGGGAGAGGAATGCGAGGTATCATCCAATGCTGCCATCTTTGATGGGATAATAGTTAGTCCATTTCGGAAAGAAGGAGGCGGAAGATGATTAAATATCATATTAAGGATATTTCTTTAGCTGAGGAAGGGTTGAAGAAGATAGAATGGGCGGGAAGGGAGATGCCTGTTTTAAGGATGATTGGAGAAAGGTTTGAGAAAGAAAAACCGTTATCTGGGTTAAGGATAGGCTGTTGCCTACATATAACCTCGGAAACCGCTAATCTCGCGCTTGCTCTTCAAAAAGGAGGAGCGCAGGTTTACCTCTGTGCCTCCAATCCACTGAGCACACAAGACGAGGTAGCAGCCGCCCTTGTAAAGTTCTTCCAAATCCCTGTTTTTGCCATAAAAGGAGAGGATAAGGAAACATACTATAGCCACATACTCTCAGTTTTAGAGGAAAAGCCGAATTTCACTGTAGATGATGGCGCCGACCTCGTTACCACTCTTCACACAAAAAGGGAAGATTTGCTTGGGGAAACAAGGGGAGGAACGGAGGAGACGACGACCGGGGTCATCAGATTGAGGAGTATGGCAAGGGATGGCGTTTTAAAATATCCAATCATTGCCGTAAACGATGCTCGCTCCAAATATCTCTTTGATAATCGCTACGGAACAGGTCAATCAACGATAGATGGGATATTGCGGGCTACCAATGTCCTCCTCGCTGGCAAGAAGTTCGTTGTCTTCGGCTATGGCTGGTGTGGAAGGGGAGTGGCTATGAGAGCAAAGGGAATGGGAGCACAGGTAATCGTCTGTGAGGTTGACCCATTCAAGGCACTGGAGGCGGTAATGGACGGCTTTCAAGTGATGCATTCCCTTGAGGCCGCTAAAATAGGTGATATCTTTGTGACCGTTACGGGAGATAAGAGCGTTTTGCGGGAAGAACATTTCCAACTTATGAAAGATGGTGCAATATTGGCGAATTCTGGTCATTTCAATGTGGAAATCGACATTGAAGCTTTAGAAGGATTGGCAAGGGAAAAGAGACAAATCCGTCCCCTTGTTACGGAGTATATCTTTGAGAACGGGAAGAGGTTGTATCTTTTAGCTGAGGGAAGGCTCGTGAACCTCGCCGCTGCCGAGGGACATCCCTCCGCTGTTATGGATATGTCATTCGCTACCCAAGCCCTCTGCCTTGAATATCTTTCCAAGAACGCGAGTTCCTTAGAGCCAGCGGTTCACAATGTCCCCCCGCAAATAGAGGAAACGATAGCGCGCTTAAAGCTCGCCTCATTGGGGGTGGAAATAGACGAACTTACTCCTGAACAGGAAAGATATCTTAAATCGTGGGCGGAAGGGACATAATTTACCCTTTTCTAAAGGGGAAGATATCAGCATTAAGTGAAAAGGAGGTAATCCATAAAATTTGTCAATTCATAGAGGAAGGTGGATTCCATCTCGTCGTTACTTGCGATGCCTATTCCTGCGTCGTGGCTTGGAAAGATGAGGAATTCGCTTCCATCTTGCGCTCCGCTCACCTTGTAACTCCCGATGGAATGGGTGTTGTTTTGGGGGCAAAGATTTTGGGTATTCCTGTTAAAGGGAGGGTAGCGGGAGCGGATATAGTTAATGCTCTTTTCCCAATAGCTGAGAGGAAAGGTTGGAAGTTTTTCTTCTTGGGTGGTAAGGTGGGGGTGGCCGAGGAAGCGAGGAGGAGAGTGAGCAGTCTTTATCCTAAACTCCAAATCGTTGGTTGTTACCACGGATATTTCAAAGAGGAAGAGAAAATCGTTAAGATGATAAAGGATAGCGGGGCGGATATATTATTGGTGGGAATGGGGATTCCCCTTCAGGAGAAGTTCATTTGGAGGAATAGGGAGGAATTGGGGGTAAAAGTAGCCATTGGTGTAGGTGGGACGCTTGATGTTCTCTCTGGAAGGGTTAAGAGGGCGCCTCGCCTGATGCGTCAGCTGGGTTTAGAATGGCTTTATAGGCTTATATGCCAGCCCTCAAAGATTGAGAAAGTGGCGAGGCTACCTTATTTCTATTGGTTAATTTTGCGGTCAAGGTTATTCTCCAAGGGTCAATGAAGAGTTTCAAGGAAATTATCGGGGGTCTTTTAGAGTTAATATTTCCCCATTTCTGCCTTGGCTGCGGGAAGAGGGGAGTTATCATATGTGAGGATTGCCTTCAAGGGGTTAAGAAAATAAAAAATCCCTGTCAACTCTGCGGTGCTCCGCAGCAGGGACCGATTTGCTATTTCTGTAAAGATTTAAACCTTCACTTCGATGGGGCAAGGGCTGGAGGCTTATACGAGGGAGTTCTTAGGGAGATGCTTCTTGCCTTCAAATTTAGGGGGTTGGTGGAAGTGGAGAAGGTTCTAACGGATTTGATGGTTAAGGCAATACCGCCTTACTGGCAAATTGACGGCGTTATTCCCGTCCCACCCCATAAGGAAAGTTTGAAAGAGAGAGGATATAGCACTTCTCTTATATTGGGGGCTGGAGTAGCTACTTCTCTTTCTCTTCCCTTTTTCCCTTCTCTTTTAGAATGGAGGAGGGAGGTAAAGAGGCAGGTTGGATTGGGGAGGCAGGAGAGATTTTTGAATGTCAGAGGGGCAATCGGTATTACCTCTAATAAAGAAGAAATCAGAGGGAAAAGGGTTCTTTTAGTTGATGATGTAATGACCACGGGAGCAACCGCTTCCGCTTGTGCCCTCGTTATGAAAAGAGCAAAAGCGGATAGAGTATGGGTTCTAACAGCGGCAAGGGATATAACATTGGGTTGAAAAGCGAGGGATTAGAAAGGCACCAAATAGTGAGGTCCTTTTCCCAAGAGGATTGCTCGTTCTATCGCTGAATGAGTAAACTCTATTGCTAACTTTATGCTCTCAACAGGGCTTTCTCCTTTGGCTAAATAGGCTGCGATAGCGGAGGATAAAATGCACCCTGTCCCGTGAACGGTCTTCTTTATTCGTGGGGAGGGAAAACGGTGAAAGTTTTCCCCATCGAATAGGACATCAATTGGCTCGGAAGGAAGATGACCTCCTTTAACCAAAACGAATCTCGCTCCCATCTCGTTCAATTTTTTAGCCGCAAGCTCCATATCCTGAGGAGAATGAATAGAGAATCCGCTGATAGCTTCAGCCTCCTCTATGTTAGGAGTGATTATAAGCGATAGGGGAATAAGTTCTTGTTTTAGTCTCTTAAAAGCTTTGGGAGTGAGAAGCACACGCCCGCCTTTTGCCCTTATTATCGGGTCAAGGACCACATTTTGAATATGCCTGCGTCTTATTCTTTCCGCTACTACGCTTACAATGCGCGGTGCGTAGAGCATTCCAATCTTGCAAGCATCTACCCCGATATCCAAAACGGCGGCGTCTATCTGCCGAGCAACTATGTGAGGGGGAATCTTTGTTATCTTTTCTACGCCGAAAGTTGTCTGCACTGTAACCGCAGTTATGCAAGAGAGCCCCCACACTCCAAGTGTCTGAAAAACTTTCAAGTCCATTTGTATTCCCGCTCCCCCTGTGGGATCGGAACCAGCTATCGTGAGGACTCTCTTCATTTCAACCATTCCAAATCCATTAAGTCAGCCAGCTTCTCAATAATCTCGTCGGGCTTTATAGGATGGCGCTCCACTTCTTCCCTACTCGTAACGCCCGTTAAGACAAGCACCGTTTTCATTCCCGCTTTCTTTCCCATCTCTATATCCGTATCCAACCTATCGCCGACGATAACCGCTTGTTCCTTATTCACCCCATAGTGGTTTATTATCGATTCTAACAGGAATGGGGAAGGTTTCCCTATCACGATGGGTTCCATATTTAAAGCCCAGCGGAGTGAAGCAACGATAGCTCCCCCTCCTGGGACAATTTTATCCTCTAAAGGGAAAGTATAATCCATATTAGTGGCAACGAATTTTGCTCCCTTCTTCACCGCTTCAAAAGCGCTACAAAGCTTTTTATAATTGAAACGGCGGTCTAAACCAACCACTACACAGTCAACATCGTTTTCGGGGAGAGAAGTAACCTCTATACCAGCCCATCTGATTTCCTTCTTCAAACCTTCCTCGCCTATTACCAAGGCTTTTCTCGCTCCTTGCTTTCTCAAGAAATTAGCCGTTCCCCAAGCGGAGGTGAAAATCTCCCTTATATTGGCTTTAATTCCCAAGCGGGATAATTTCCTTTTATATTGATAGCGGGTTCTGGTTGAATTATTCGTTAGAAAGGCGATGTATTTTCCTCTCGCGCGAAGCTCCTGCAAGGTTTCCTTCGCGCTTGGCAATAGCGAGTTCCCTCTATAAATCACCCCATCCAGGTCAAAGATTACGAGCTTTATATTTTCCATCGCCTGCGGTTAGCTTGGAAAACTATCCCGCCCACCTCTACTCCTGTCAATTCCGCTATTATTGGACATTTCGCTTTTAGGAGGAAGAAAGCCGGATATTCCGTTTCGTCCAACGATTCAAGGTTAGCTTGCCCCTTAGCGATGATTAAATCCGCTTCATCAAGTGCATCAAGGAACTCTTTTGAGGCTTGCTCCAAGATAAAGCCCACGGTATCCAATCCCGTTGTCAGAACCTTCGCAATCTTATCTATTCCTGCAAAGCGAGCGTCCTCAAGCAGGGCATCGTTTATCGCTGGACCACCCCTCACTACCGCCGTGACCTCATATCCTCTTTCGACGAGATGTTCAATCAAAATTTTATCGTAGAAAATTTCTCCTGCGTTGTCAAGCAAATAGAGAATCTTTTTGCTTTTGCCGAGTTCCTCTTGGAATATCAACCAATCTCGCTTCGGGATTGGCGATTCGAGGGCTAACCGAAGCGATTTGTCAAGGTCTTTTTCAATTGGTAGGGCGTAGTCAACGATATTTCCCGCTATGGCAATTTTTATCGCGGTTTCAAGAGGTTCTTGAGAGCTTCTCATAAGTTGAAGGAGGAGAGGATAGGTTTTTGCCCCTTTCTCATTGAAATCTCTCTTGACCTCTTTATAGGGGTCATCTATACCAAGCTCTTTCCTCACAATCCTATGCATAGCCATAGTTATGCTCATTGGGGTATCGGAGTTATTGAAAGAGGGTATGAGGCTGGCAGCCGCTTTTAGCGCGGCGTATGCCTTATTCTCATCAGAATTTGATAATTTTGCAGCCTCCAAGCACTGCCTGAAGACGCAGACGAGGCAATCAGGTTTTATACGCATCCCTTATTCCTCTATCTCTTCTTCTATTCCCTCCTCGTTTATCTCCTCCTCTTCCTTTTTCTCTTCCGGCTCTCCCGAGAGGGAGGCTATCTTTTCCTCCAATTCTTTTATCTCCTCGTCGAGTTTTTTCAGCTCTTCACACATAGAGATGAGCGCAGAATTCTTCACTAATCCTTTTGGATAGAGCGAATAGACCTTCTCTCCTATTTTCTGGAAAATCTCTCTTTTTTGCCCCTCTTTTTTCCTTATTTGGAGGCGAAGGCTGGCAATCTCCGCCTGCACCTGAACGGTTTTCCCAATCTTGCGGAAAACATCTCCTATCTTCTTCGCTTGAGATTCTTCCATCGTTAGGCACTCCTCCTTTTAAATTTTCTTTAAACTATTATATAATTTGATTATATAATCTGAAGAAGAAATATTCAACCCTCTCCGTATTATTGACAAAGAAATATATGGTAGGTAAAATGATTATCAGGAGGTGTTCTCTTGAACAATGAAGGCAAGCATTGATTGGAAGGCAAAATATCAGGCTTTAGAAGCGGAGTATGAGAAGCTCTTAGCGGAAAACAAGGCGCTAAAGGAGGAAATAGAGCATTTGAGGGGGCAGATGGAGAGGAGAACTGGTAGGGCTACCGCTGTAAGCGAGGCGCCAACGACTGTTGAAGAGCCTACCGCTCCTATAACTACAACGGAGGAGCTGAGGGAAACCCTTAAACGGTTGGTCACGAAGATAGCTATGATTCTACAGGCGGAGAAATGTGTCATAAAGCTTTACGACAAGGAGACTGGTGAGTTAGTTGCTCAACCCCCAGCCTTTGGTATGACCGATGAGGAGGTAAAACTTTATCGCACAAGGGCAACGCAGGGAGTGAGTGGGGAAGCGTTTATGACCGGGCAGCCCATCGTTGTAAATGATTCCTTGTCCGACCCACGCACTGCTAAGGAGTTCGCCAGCCTATTTGGGATAAGGAATTCCCTTACCGTTCCACTCATAGTGGAGAGAAGGGACGAAGACGGAAATGTGGTTGATAGGATAAGGGTAGGGGTATTAAAGGTATTCAATAAACGCTATGGAGGTCAGTTTACGGAGGAGGATGTGCGTCTTGCGATGGTCCTCGCTCGCTCAGCTGCCTCTGTTATTGCTCAAGCAAAGCTCTATCTTGAGGCATTGGAGGAGAAGAGACAACTGGAAGCAACTTTGGAGAGCATGCTTGTGGGCGTGCTTGCGGTTAACAATAGGGGGAGGATAACGGTTTTAAACCATGTTGCCAGACAGCTATTGCAAATACCTCCGGATAATAGCGTGGGTGCCGATTATCAAGAGGTTATAAAAGATGAAAGGATAAAGGATATAATAAAGAGAACACTGGAGAATGGGGAAGAAGTGGTAGAGGAACTCACTTTCACAGTGGGCACGAGTGAGCGTTATTTCCAGGCACAAACAGCGCCTATAACCGGTGAAAACAAGGAAATTTTGGGTGAGGTTACCATCTTATCCGATATAACTGAGCTGAAGCGCCTTGACCAGATGAAAACCGATTTCGTTTCTCATGTATCCCACGAGCTTAGAACCCCTCTCACTTCAATAAAGGGGTTTGTCGCGACTCTTCTTGCGGACACCGAAGGCTACTACGACCTTGAGACGAGGAGGGAATTCCTCCAGATAATAGACCAGGAATGTGATAGATTAACCAGGCTGATAAACGACCTCCTCAACCTCTCTCGCATTGAGTCGGGAAGGGCTTTGGAATTGGTTCTCAAACCCGTAGATGTTGTTGACATCGCAAAGAAGATAATAGAAATACAAAAGAACTACACATCCAAGCATCAATTCGTTTTAGATGTTCAGGGGCAAGTTCCCACTGTCATCGCAGATGAGGATAAGGTGGACCAAATAATAACGAACCTTGTGAGCAATGCGGTAAAATATTCCCCAAATGGTGGAGAGGTAAGGATAACGATAAAGGAGGACCCGGAAACGGGAGGTGTATTGGTTGCTGTGAAGGACCAGGGATTGGGGATTCCCAAGGATGTATTGCCCCGCCTCTTTCAGAGATTTGTGCGCGTGGAGGGAAGGAAAATTTCGGGAACTGGTCTCGGGCTCTACCTCACAAGGCATCTCGTTGAGGCTCACGGCGGTAAAATTTGGGTGGAAAGCGAGGAGGGAAAGGGCTCAACCTTCTACTTCACGCTTCCACCCGCTCCACCACCTAAGGAAGAGTGATTTATCTCAGCGGAGAGCAAATAGCATTTCCTTCTGCACTCGATAGAGAGTGGCTTCTGACAAACGGAAAAGGTGGTTTCGCCTCTTCCTCAGTCTCGGGCATCAATACTCGCCGATATCACGGCTTCTTCGTCGCTCCTTCCGAGGATAGAAAGTTAATCTTGTCAAAGATAGAGGAAGAAATAGTAAAAGAAGATGAAAGAATCCCCCTCTCAGCGAATATCTATAATGAAGTTGTTCACCCAGATGGGCATAAGAGGATTGCGAGCTTTTCCTTCAATGGTTGGTCTGTCAATTGGATTTATGAGGCTAAGGGGATTTCGCTGAAGAAGAGCATAGTCCTGCCCAAAGGAAGGGATGCATTGGTTGTTATCTATGAGGTTCTAAGAGCGGAGACTCCTTTTAAGCTCCGCCTTCTCCCCTTGCTGAACTTCCGTTCCTATCACTCCCTAAATAGAAGCAGAGAGGAGTGGCAGTTCAGAAGCGAGGGGAATTTGGTAGAGATAATAAAACCACATAGATTCTTCCTGAAATGTGAAAAGGGGAGCTTCTATTCCGGTGGGGATTGGTATTACGATATGACTTATCTAAAGGAAAAGGAGCGAGGGCTGGATTATAAAGAGGACCATTTCAATGTAGGGGCTTTTGAGGTGGAACTTAAAGGTGGTGAGGAAGTCGGTTTTATCTGTTCTACGGAATTGCTGAATGAATCGGCAAGGGAGCTTTTGGGGGAGGAAGAGAAAAGAGCGGAAAGGGTTCTGGCTAAGAGCGAGATAGAAAGAGGCGAAGATATAAAATTGCTTCTTCTCGCCGCTGATTCCTTTTTCGTGGAATGGTTTGGGAGGAAGAGCATAATAGCGGGCTATCACTGGTTTACGGATTGGGGCAGGGATACGATGATTTCCCTCCCTGGCTTGTGTCTATCCCTCGGGAGGATTGAAGAAGGCAAGGAGATAATATTTTCCTTTCTCAATTATCTAAAGGGTGGATTAATACCAAATGCCTTTATGGAAGGAGAAATCCTTTACAACAGCGTTGATGCATCATTTTGGCTTTTCTGGGCTGTCTATAAATTATTAGAGGCTAAGGGGGATAAGGGCTTCGCAGTGGAGATTTATCCCTATCTGGAGAGAATAATCGTTGATTTAATTAATGGGAAAGGGGAATATGTCAGGATAGAGGAAGATGGATTGGTATGGGCAGGGAATGAAAATATCTGTATGGATTGGATGGATGCGAAAATAGATGGGAAGCCGGTTGTCCCTCGCTACGGGAAGGCGGTGGAAGTGAATGCCCTTTGGCTTTTCTCCCTTTCTTTTTTGGAGAACCTCTCTTATAGATTGGGAAAAGATTTCCCCTTTTCCGATTTGCTGGAAAATGCGAAAGGGAGCTTTTTGAAGGAATTCACAGCTCCTTTGGGCTTATATGATGTCGTAAGAGGAGATGAAAAAATCGTTTCCTTGCGTCCAAATCAAGTTATCGCGGGAGCGCTTCCCTTCATCCCTTTGGCAATGGATAAAAAGAGGGAAATCGCGAGGCTCGCGTTTAAGGAGCTTTATACACCCTTGGGCTTACGCAGTCTGGGGAAAAGCGAGCAAGGATACAGGGGAAGATACGAGGGTGGAGTTGCGGAGAGGGATAGCGCCTATCATCAGGGGACAGCCTGGGCTTATCTTATCGGCTTCCTCTGGGAACTCTTGCGTGGGATTGGGGAGGAAAGCTTGGAGTGGTTAATTGAGCCATTTTATGGGCATTTAAGGGAAGCTGGCTTGGGAACAATCTCGGAAATCTTTGATGGTGATTATCCCTGGACGCCAAGGGGATGTATAAGCCAAGCTTGGAGCGTGGGCGAGGTTTTGCGGATTTTGTGGGAGATGGAAAGGATTAAATCATCCCCTTCGTAGAAGGAATTTCTTCTCCTTCTATCCGAACCGCTTCCCGAAGAGCTATCGCGAAGGATTTAAAAATAGCTTCTATTATATGATGCAAGTTGTCACCGCTGAGGAGTCTGAGATGAAGCGTGATTCTTGCGTTGAAAGCGAGCTGGCGGAAAAATTCCTCAACTGTTTCCGTCTCAAAACCACCGACCTTGGTTTTCTTGAGGGAAAAATCCTTCCAAAACCCACCCCTTCCCGATATATCAATGGAGGTAAGGACAAGCGCTTCGTCCATTGGGGCAATGGCGAAGCCAAATCTTTTTATGCCCTTTCTTTCCCCCAGCGCCTTATCCAGAGCCTGTCCCAAACATATGCCTATATCTTCAACAAGATGATGTTGGTCAACATAAAGGTCCCCTTTAGCTTTTAAAAAGATATCAAGGAGGGAAAATCTCGCCAATGTTATGAGCATATGGTCTAAAAAACCTATACCCGTTGAAACATCGGCTTTCCCCTCTCCATCAACTACCAGCTTCACTTCTATATCTGTCTCCTTTGTCTGGCGTTTAACCTCCGCCATCCTCATTTGCCCTCACTCCTTTCCTCCTTGAGAAGTTGAATAAGGGAAATCGTATCAGGGACGATTATATCCGCCCCTTCTTTCTTGAATATTTTGGTATTTCTTTTTTGAACAATACACGATAAAATGGATGAATCATCTTTGGGCACGGAGCGAAGGTCATCAATTGCATCTCCCACATAGATTGCCACTTTAGCCCCGAGCTTATTCGTCAATTCTTTAAGCTTTTTCTCATCCGGTTTGTTCAATCCATCGTCAGCTGTTAATAAATATTCTGGAGGGATAAGGGAGGAGAATCCCGTCATTTTGAGGGCAAGAAGCGTTTCCCCAGCTGTCCTCCCTGTGAAGAGGGCGATTTTTTCAATGAATGGAGGGATATCCTCGGGCTTTAAAAGGGGGATTTCGTTCTTGTATAATCCTTCCTGCTCGGGGGATATGAATTTTGGTGGGAAACCATACACAATGGGTGTGTCTTTACCAGCGTAAATCTCCTTGAATAGGCGTTCAACCAGGGATTTATCCAAAAGGGAACTTATTTTGGGGAAATCGTCGGGAATTTTTTCCTTTAGCAGAGCCTCCAATTGGTTTAAGCCACCGCCTCGTTTGTATATCTCTTCTCCTATTTCCCTTAGATTAAGAGGGTGATTGAATGCATAGGAGAGCGATATGAGGATGAGGGCGGAGGTTACATCCCAGTCGTTGTTGAATCCTCCCGCCATTTTCAGGAGCTTGATATGGCATTTGCTTGGGGAAAACGGGCTCTTTATGGAAAGGAGCTCAAGATATTTTTTAGTCGTCAGTAGGATGACATTCCAGAATGATTGATGGACATCCAAGAGCACGCCATCCACATCGAAGATTAAGACATTGACCTCTTTCAATAGAGGCTTAACCCGAGGTTGGACGAACCTTGCTTTCACTTCTTGAAGGTTTATCCCTTGCTCTCCTCTCCGCTTGCTACCTTTTGCCTCTTCTTCTCTAGCCAAGCCTTGTATTCTTCCATAACCGGGCGGGTTACCTCTTCCATCTTTTGGGAGTATTCATCAAGAAAATCCTTCAAATCCGTGAAGAGGCTATCAGCCCCGGGGTGAGTGGGATGAGCGCCACCTTCTTGAGCGGATTCCCTTAATACCCAGGGATTGTCAACAATCATACAGGGCTTGAAATAATTATCCGTCCAAGGGAATCTGCTTCTTATCGCCTTGAAGAAGGGCGAATTGAGGCATTCAAAAAGAGACTTCTCTTTCACATTGTCGACAGCGAAATGGGCGAAAACGCAGGGCTCAACCTCTCCCTTATTGTTTATATGGGCATACAATCTTCCTCCAGCCATACAGCCTGAGGTGAGATGCCCATCGTTCCAGAAATCGGCGACGAAGATGGGCTTTGTATCTCGTATCTTCCAGATTCTCTCCCTAACATATTGTCTTTGCTCGGGGGTAACCATAAGAGATGTATCCGGGCTCTTGCCAACCGGCACATACATAAAATACCAACCGAAGAAGCAACCCTTATCTATGAGGAAATCCACGAATTCTTCGCTTGATATGATTTCATAATTTAGGCTTGTATAGGTAGCGGAGAAGCCGAAGAAGACACCTTCCTTTTTGAGATTGTCCATAGCCTTTAGCACCTTATCATAAACTCCTTGCCCTCTTCTATAATCTGTTTCCTCCTTGTATCCTTCTATGCTGATTGCGGGAGCAACATTTCCCAATTTCCCCAACTTCTTCGCCATTTCCTCATCTATGAGCGTTCCATTGGTATAAACCAAGAAGCTGGCGTCGTTGTGTTTCTTGAATATATCCAGTAGCCCATCGTAGATAAATGGCTCGCCACCGGATATCGTGAAGAAATAGGTTCCCATCTCTTTAGCTTCGCTTATGACCCTGTCAAAGACATCAAACGGGAGGTCGCTTTCCTTGCGGTAGGAGCCAGCATAGCAGCCGATACAATTGAGGTTGCAACGCATAGTGGGGCTGATGACTATCAGGAAAGGCGCGGCGAGCCCCTGAGCCTCTAACTCCTTTCTTTTGTCAATAGTGAAGTAAACGCAATTCAATCCGAGGTTGTTGAAGAGCTTTTTCCTCACGGTTGGATTTGTGTCCCTCAGCACTCGGCGAGCGAACTCTATCGCTGGATGCCGTCTCTCAAAGAGGGCGCGAAGTTCCCTTATCTGCTGCTTGTGATAATCAAGACGCGCCACCTTCTCCAAAACATATGTGAGGCGAATCAAATTATCGTCGGAAAAACGATTGAGCAAGGGAAGAATGAGCCTCATTGCTTGGCTTGCCGCTATCCCTAAAGCTTTTTTCCTAAGAGACATCTCCAATTCCTCCTTTCTTTTCAATCGCTTGCAGAGGGAACTTCCTCAGTTTCAGGATAGGAGTAAATCTCTGGGTGCTTATTCACGAACTCCTCAAAATATTCTTTGTTTCTTATACAGCCTGGGTCTGGACCCATAGGGTCACCGAAGTAGGCAAGCGCCCTCGCCCGGCAACCACCACAAGCCCTGTTATATTCACAGCTTCCACAGGCGCCCCATAATTGGCTCCTGTCCCTCAATTTATTGAGGAAGGGGTGGTTATGCCAGACATCAAGAATTCTATCTGTTCTGAAATGGCCAAGATGGACATCGGGCATATAAACGCAGGGAGTATATGTGCCATCAGGCTGAACAGCCATATACGCCCTTGCCACTCCACATCCACCGATTAGCTCCGCGAGAAGGGATAAGTCCTTTGCCTTCCCCACGCCTAAGTGAGCGATGGGAGCGAACTCCGGTTTATCCTTGTCTAAGGTGACTCTCCCCAGCTGGGGCGCGGTGGTGCAGAGTGAGCCACCTTCAAGGAGGAAATCATACATCTGTTGGAGGACGCATTCCTTCTCATCGGGAGTTAAATCGCTATGCCAGATTTCCTTACCCCTTCCCGTTGGTATGAAGTTGTAGACCATAACCTTGTAAACTCCCAATTTTCGTCCCAATTCAAGAATATCCTGAAACTCGTCGTAATTGTATCTCGTCACTGTGACTGAGAGAATCGCATTGCCTCCCGCTTCAATGACATTTTTAATTCCCTGTATAGACCTCTCCCAAGAGCCCTTTACACCTCGGAAGAAATCGTGCTTTTCCGGGTTGGCGCTATCAATGCTCACTGCCACATAAGCGAAATCGTATTCCTTTAATTTCCTCGCTACCTCTGGCGTTATAACGGTGCCGTTCGTGTTCATTGAAAGGTAGAGCCCTCTTTCCCTCGCTCTTTCCACGACATCCCAGAAATCCTTGCAGAGGAGGGGTTCCCCGCCGGAGAAGGAAAGAGTGGGTATCTGGGAATCGGCTATCTCGTCCACCAAAGCGAGTTTCTCTTCCTTTGAGAGTTCACCTGTGGATAGCTCCTTTGGGCGTAGAGTACCGGCGTTTTCATAACAATGTTTACAGCGTAGATTACAGGTATAGGTTATGTTCCAGACGACCATCAAGGGGGCATAGAAGGTCATAGGAAGCTTCAATCCGTATTTCTGGATGCTGAAGGCGGCGTTAAGGATGGTTCTGCGGATGTTCGGATGTGCCATATATTCGGGGATTTTCTCCTGGGGAATGCCAATAGCCTTTGCGACGGTATTTACGAGGGAGAGGATGGGACGCTCCGCAAGCCCACGAGGCTTTTCTCCCCTTGCCAGCCTATCCATAAGCTCCTCTAAGCGGGTCTTTCCCCCGTCGGTTGTGGCGAGAAGATGGGATATAGTAGCCTTGGTCAAAGGGTTGTTGAAGAGCATCCGCAGCTTCAGGTAATCTGTCTTCGCCTTGATATGGCTTCTCTTCATTACCAATAGACCCATTTCCTTACGCCTCCTTTCCTATATCCAAGATTTTAGCCTCCTCTTTCAATATGGAGGCGATGACTTCCTTCTGCGCCTTGCTTAGGCGAGAGAGAGCTTGCTGACAGCTTCTTATTATCCTGCTCAGTCTCCCCTCCCCATCGCCAACCATAGCAGCTCCACTTATCAGGGATAGGTCTTCTCCGCTTTTTATTATCCTCCTAATGCGAGAATAAAGCTCTGTGGAATAATTACTGAGCTCAATAAGGAGCATCGTGAGGCTGCGTGCTGATTGCAATAGAGGGGTTGTCTTTGTAGTCAGTTTCTCCATAAGAGCCGCTGAGGCGGCCCTCAAATCCCTTTTCGCTAACTGAAAATAGTGGGATATCTCTTCCCTCAAAGCCTCTAATCCGCTTTCCCCCTTCAATACTTCTTCCCCTTGGGGGGAAAGGGAAAAGCGGAGGGAAGGACGCCCCCCACATTTTCCATTGCATTTTCTCAACTCCGACTGGACATATCCCTCATTTTCGAGTTGAATGAGGAGCTCATAGGCAGACCATTTGCTTATTCCGAGCTCTTGAGCGAGCTCTTCATAGCTTATAGGTCCTCTTTCCTCCGTTAATTTCTTGAGCGCCTTCAGAGCTTCTCTTCTTCTCCTCGTCAGCATATCAATCACCAAAAATACCAAAAACCAATTATAATTATAAGTAGGGTCTGTATTTTCGTCAATAATTTTTTTCCAAAAATACCAAAAACTATTTTAATGTTTTGAATAATTTTAAAAAGATATGGACTAGCTTAAAAGGTTTTTGGGTCATTGCTGACATGGGTATAGGCGTTTGAAATGAAGAAGGACAAAGAGTAGAAATAGCGAATTAAAAAAGGAGATGTGATGTATGCCCACGAAATATCAAACTAAAATGGAATGTATTATAATCCCTTCTCTAAAACTACGAGATTGCCGCGCCTGAACGCTTTAGCGTTCAGGCTCGCAATGACAATGAAGAGGATAGGGAATTAGAAGAAGACTCAAATCCTTATGGAATTATACAATGTTTTTACAAGAGCTTGTCTTGTAGCTCCTTCAGCTTATTAAGGGCTTCTATCGGGGTTAGATTAGTTAAATCAAGATTTTTGATTTCCTCCAATACGGGGTGCTCCAACTCAAATAGCGATAGCTGAAGCTTTTGTCTCCTCGTAGGGATTTTACTCTGGGAAGGTTGCTCGTTTTTCTCCAGTTCCTCCAACACCTCCTTCGCCCTCTCCAAAACTTCCTTAGGGACTCCCGCCAAGCTTGCCACTTGTATCCCATACGATTTATCCGTTGCCCCAGGTCTTATTTTGTATAGGAAAACGATTTTCCCACCTTCCTCCTTTACATCTGCCCTCAAGTTTTTAACGCCTTCATTCGTTTTAGCTAACTTATTCAGCTGGTGATAATGGGTGGCGAAAAGGGTGCGTGCACCGATATTATCGCTCAATATATACTCTGCAACTGCCCAAGCTATAGATAAACCATCAAAAGTTGATGTCCCTCTGCCAATCTCGTCCAAAACGATTAGGCTTCTCGGGGTTGCATTGTTGAGTATATTTGCCACTTCGTTCATTTCCACCATAAATGTTGATTGTCCTGAGGAGAGGTCATCCCTCGCTCCTATGCGAGTGAAGATTCTATCAACTAAGCCGATTTTACCATATCGCGCGGGAATAAATGAACCTATCTGCGCCATTAAAACTATGAGAGCAACCTGCCGCAGATAGGTTGATTTTCCCGCCATATTTGGACCGGTTATTATGAGGAGGCGTTTATCTCGGCAATTCAGCTCAACATCATTAGGAACGAATCGCCCCGGCTCCATAAATCTCTCCACAACCGGATGCCTCCCATCCTTTATCACGATTTCGTCGCTTTCGTCTACAATCGGTCTCGTATAATCATAGCGAGCAGCTACCTCCGCGAGAGATTGAAGCGCATCCAGCTCCGCTACAGCCCTCGCCACTTGCAGCACCTCCTCCGCTCTTCTCACGACCTCGTCCCTCAGGGATACGAAGATTTCATACTCCAGCTCCGCCATCCTCTCCTCTGCGCCCAGAACCTTTGCTTCTAATTCTTTCAGTGGTTCCGTTATGAACCTCTCCGCATTAACGAGCGTTTGTTTCCTTATGTAATCCTTTGGCACAAAGCGAAGATTTGGCTTCGTGACCTCTATATAGTAGCCGAATACCGCATTATAGCCTATCTTAAGCGATTTTATTCCCGTGCGAAGGCGCTCCTTGTTCTCCATCTCCGCTATCCATTCCTTTCCCTGAGCCGCCGCCTCCCTCAACTCGTCAAGTTCCTTGCTGAAGCCCTCCTTTATTATTCCCCCTTCCCTCAAAGTTGCTGGAGCATCCTCCCTCAACGCTCTATCTAATAGTGAATATAGCTCTGGTAGGGGATTTAATCGCTCCTTTATCTCCCTCAATAGCGTGCTTTTCATCTCCGAAAGATGAGGGGAAATAGCCGATACAGTCCCCAATCCCCTCTTCAAAGTTAACAAATCCTTCGGGGAAGCAACGCCAGTAGCGCATCTCCCCACTATCCTCTCCAAATCCCCAATGGACTTCAAACCCTCTCTGAGCACTGCTCTTATCCTCCCCTGATTATAGAGCTCCTCCACTGCATCCAATCTGTTCTCTATCTCCTCTTTTGAGAGAAGGGGTTGTTCTATCCATTTCCTCAACAATCTGCTTCCCATCGGCGTGAGGGTGGAGTCCAGAACTCCGAGCAAGCTTCGTTCCCTTGACCCATCAAAGGATTCCGTTATCTCAAGCGTCCTCCTCGCGATTGTATCAACCAGCATATATTGTTGAGGGAAGTATATTGAAATGGAATTTATGTGGCGGAGGGAGGATAGTTGTGTCTTTCTGAGATAAGAGAGAATCATAGCGCAAGCTTGTTGAACGAGAGGATACTCCTCTATCCCGAAACCCCTTAGGGAGGAAACCTGGAAGTGTTCAAGGAGAATCTGGCGAGGCGATTGGAGAAGGAATGGGTCATCCTCAATATAAGTGATTGTCGTGCCTGAGGGAGAGTTTTTCGCTATCTCTTCGTCTTTAGGAAGGAGAAGCAGTTCTGCTGGCGATGTCCTCTGAAGCTCTTCCCAAAGTAGTTTTTCTCCTTTTATGCTAGTGCTTATCAGCTCTCCTGTTGAGACATCAGCAATGGCGAGTCCGTATTCGTCTCCATCCCTCGCAACAGCGGCTAAAAAGCTGCTCCTCCTCGCTTCTAACATAGATTCTTCCACAACTGTCCCGGGGGTCACAATACGGGTAACCGCGCGCTTCACCAATCCCTTTGCCTTTGCTGGGTCCTCCATCTGCTCGCAGATGGCTACCTTATGCCCCCGGGAGAGAAGCCGAGCGATATACCTCTCCACGGCGTGATAGGGAACGCCGCACATAGGAATGCGTTTCCCCTTTCCCGCTTCCCTTGAGGTCAAAACGAGGTCGAGCTCCCGGGAGGCAATCTCCGCATCCTTTCCAAACATCTCGTAGAAATCGCCCAAGCGAAACATCAAAATGACATCGGGATACTGCGATTTTATGGAATGATATTGTCTAAAAAGAGGCGTTAAGCTATCCTTCTCCTTCTTCATTTTCCATCTCTCCTTTGAAGCCCCAAAGAAAGGCTTCCTTAGTCCTCACCTTCACTAATTTTCCTATCAGCTCTCTTTCACCAGGGAAGACGACGGTTTTATTTTCCCTTGATTTCCCCACGAGAAAACCCTTCCCTTTTGGGTCTTCACCCTCAACTAAAACTTCCAGCGTTTTACCCAAAATCATTTGATTTTTTCTCTTGCTTATCTCGTTTTGAAGCGATATTAATTCCTTTAGGCGACGCATTTTCTCCTTCTGTTCCACCTGTCCCTCCATTCTCTCCGCCAATGTCCCCGGACGAGGGGAGAAAGCGAACATATAAGCCTGGTCGAACTCTATCTCCTCAAATGTTCTGAGAGTATTTCTGAACTCCTCCTCTCCCTCACCCGGAAAACCCACCATAACATCTGTAGTGATGGATACATCCGGTATATTTTCCCTTATCTCCTCAACCAAGGCTTTATATTGGGATACGGTATAGCCTCTTCGCATCGCCTTGAGGATTTTATCATCTCCCGATTGGATGGGGAGATGTATCCAGTGACAGACCGCTGGTATGGAGGCGATTGCCTTTATAAGCTCTCGGGAGAAATCTTTTGGATGAGAAGTTGTGAATTTGATTCTTTTAATCGGCAATTCCCCCAATGCATATAAAAGGTCAGCGAAGGTATAGCCCTCCTTTAAATCCCTCCCATATGCATTTACATTTTGTCCGAGCAAAGTTATCTCTATTACCCCTTCATCTATCAGATTTTTCGCTTCCTCAACGATTTCCCGAAGGGGTCTACTTCTCTCCCTTCCACGAACGAAAGGCACAATGCAGTAGGAGCAAAAATTATCGCAGCCGAAGATTATCGGTATATAGGCTTGGAATGGTTTCTCCCTGAGAGTGGGGAGGGTTGGGACGCAGCCGTTGATATCAAGAGCAATAACTTTCCCCTTTTTAGCTTCTTCCAAGACTGAAACTATGTTCTTCACCTGTCCAGTGCCCAAGACGAAATCCAATTGGGGAAAGCGTTTCATAAGTTCTTCTCCCATCCTCTGAGCCATACAGCCAGCAACTCCAACGAGGATATGAGGTTTTTCCCTCTTCAACTTGCTGAGGTAGCCAAGGATGCTAAGGGCTTTCTCCTCCGGTTTCTTCCTCACGGAGCAAGTATTTATCAGGAGGAGGTCGGCTTCCTCGGGAGAGTCGGTAGGTTCCCATCCCTCTCTCCGAAGCATTCCCAGCATAGCCTGGCTGTCCCACTCGTTCATCTGACAACCAAATGTCTCAATCCATACCTTTGGCATTTCTTAATTTATTTTAACTTTCATAGTTGGGAAAATCAATTGACCGAATCCTTAGAAATTTAACATCACGATTGTTCTTTATTTCCCAGATGCTTGATTCTTAAGAAGGAAGCATTGGCTTTTACCTATACAACAAAATGCAAGGAAACTGAAATTTTGAATTTATTTATTGACATATGCTTCTTTATCTTTATAATCTTTCATAACGAAGTATTCCCAAATCGTTTGATTTGTATTATAATGAATAAAAATGCCTGAATTACCCGAGGTAGAAACGATAAGAAGAGGGCTTGAAACCACAATCGTCGGCAAGACGATTGTGGATGTTGATGTTTTGGACCCCTATATGCTCTCCATTTCTCCCGAGGAGTTCAGAGAAAGGCTTACGGGGAAAAGAATAGAGAGGGTGAGGAGGAGAGGGAAATACCTTATCTTTGAATTGGATGGAGATGAGGAGCTGATAATCCACCTCAGGATGACTGGTCAGCTTCGTCTCAATGAGGGAGAGTATACGAGATTGATATTTCATATAGATGGATTGAATTTATATTTTTCTGACTTGCGAAGGATGGGGGAAATGCATATAGTTAAAAAGGGTAGATATGAGGATATAGAGGGGTTGGCGACGATGGGACCTGAGCCATTGAGCGAGACATTCACCCTCTCATATCTGATGGATGTTTTAAAGAAGAAGGGGGGTAAGATAAAGGCAGTCCTTATGGACCAGGCGGTTGTGGCGGGGATTGGGAACATATATGCTAATGAGATATTATTTGAGGCGGGAATTCATCCGGAGAGGCCAGCAAAAAGCTTGACGGCAAAGGAAATTGAGAATATATATAAGGCAATTAGAAAGGTTTTGGAGGAAGCATTGGAGGCAGGAGGTGAGAC
>Ga0078972_1003721_pt1 | contig 24386 bp, 21 predicted proteins | sample YelNatPaOPGAMG01_FD_67568 | JGI IMG/M metagenome (GOLD analysis project Ga0078972, IMG submission 67568) | Hot spring thermophilic microbial communities from Obsidian Pool, Yellowstone National Park, USA - OP-RAMG-01 (SPADES assembly) (version 2) | ecosystem: Environmental > Aquatic > Thermal...
CAACATACAAGATAAGAGCAAGAGGAGGAGAAAGGGGGAGTTGGGAAGTGGTTGAAAAGGAAAGGGAAAAAGATTTGGGGAAGGTTGTGACTGGGGGTGGGGAGGGCACGGAAAAAGCAAACCACGGAGGACACGGAGAAAAGCAAACCACGGAGGGCACGGAGGACACGGAGAGGGGAAGAGGGGGGGGGCGGGGGCTTGAGGTGGAGCGCGCAGTCGTGCGTGCCACGCCGCCAGTCCTGGCGGCGGTTGGCGTATCGAACTCCCCTACAGCTGCGGAGCGTGTGGCTCTGCCGGCGCGACCGCCGGCATGGCAAGCCTGGCGGCGTGCTCCACAGGGCGCGGAGGTTTGAGGTGGAGCGAGCGGCCGTGCGGGCCGGATGGCGCTGGGGACTCCCGCACCGTTCGGGGTTGTGTTGCTCTGCCGGCGTGACCGCCGGCATGGCAAGCCTGGCGGCTTGCTCCACGCGAACATCCGGTGTGGCAAGCCTGGCGGCTTGCTCCACGTTGAGCAGCGGGGGCGGACACGCTGGTCCGCCCCTACAAGAGACATGATCGTATGGCGAAGAGCGTGGCGTGTGGAGATGGCGCGGGCGCTGGTTGACGGGCTGCGGCGCGGGTGGCGAGGGGGGAACTTACCAGGAGAGGCGGAGTTCGGCTTGGAGGTGGCGTGAGGGGGAGGTCGTGTGGGAAATGGCGCCGCTCGAAGGCAGGCCCAGGATGCGCTCGGGCAAGGCGAAATGGGCCCGGTTCAGGAGGTTGAAAACCTCCAGGCGCAGGGTGGCGGACAGAGGAGCGCGAAGGCGGAAGGAACGGAACAAAGCCGCATCCAGGTTGACCAGCCGAGGGCCGCGCAGGATGTTGTAGCCCGAGTTCCCGTACTGATAGAGGGGTGGAGTCTCGAAGGCGTGAGTGGGGTCGGATGGGTCGAGGGAGGCGTTGAACCAGCGGGAGGCGGAGCGCTGCGAGGACGGCAGCGTGCCCTTGCCGACGCGGTTCGGCAGCCAGAAGCCGCCGTTGTTCAAGCCGTTGACAGCGAGTTCCGGGGTGAAGGGGAGACCGGTCTGGGCGACAAAAGAAGCCGCGGCGCGCCACCCCGACAACCATGCCCGGGGCGAGAAGCGGAGAAGGTTTGGGGAAGGCAAGTCGTAGACGGCGGCGAGGGTGAGGCGGTGAGTGACGTCGAAGGACGAGGCGGCGCGCATGCTGCGCGGGTGGTAGATGTATTGAGCTCCGGGGGAGCGGCTGCGCTGGTTGGACATTGGAGGGGGCGCGTCGTCGATGGCCTTGGCGTAGCGGTAGGAGGCGAAGGCGTGAAGGCGGGCGGAGGGAGAGCCGGAGAGGCGGATCTGGCTGCCGTAGTAGGTGGAGCCGCCGCCGAGGCCGAGGTGCTCGATGCGCCCGACAAACGGGTCGTAGGGGTAGCGGCGCCAAGCGTAGGGGGTGGGCGCTGGATAGGGCTGGTTGGCGTTGAGCATGGAGTAGAGGTGCATGCCCATCGAAGCCATCCCGGCGATTTCCAGCTCCAGGCTGCGTGGAAGCCGGGTTTCCAGGCGGAGGTCCCATTGGAGCGAGTAGGGCGTGTAGGCGGAAGGCTCGAAGGCATAGACGGCGTTTTGGCCGCGGTTCATCGAGGAGACGTCCAGGAGGGCCACGGGCTCTGGTGGAGAGATTCCGGCGGCGAGGCTGGGGCCGAGCTGAAGAGAGCCGGCGAAGAGATCCAGGCGGGAGGCGAACGGCGGGTTGCGGGCCAGCAGGCCGCGGAACAGATACGGGCCGGTATCGAACATCTGGCTGAAAGATCCGCGCAGCACGGTGGCTGAGGGGCGGGGCAGGGGGAGAGCAAAGCCAAGGCGCGGGGCGAAGGCGCGGCGGTTGTAGCCGGCGCCGGCATAGCGGTTAACGCCGTTGCGCGCGGCGAACCAGTCTACGGCAAGGGCTTCACGGTTGTGATTGAAGTTGACCAAGCGTCCGGCGGCCTCGGTGAGAGGGGGAAGGAGGGAATAGCGCAGCCCGGCGTCGATGGTGACAGGTCCGAGGCGGAAGCGGTCCTGAGCGAAAGCAGACCATTCCCAGCCGCGCAGGCGGTAAGGCTGGAACTGGACGTCGCGGCGGATTTCCGAAGGGTAGCCGGTGAGCAAGGAGGCGAAGGCGTCGCCGGTTCCATCCATTCCCGGTTGACTGGTGTAGTCGGGGGTAAACAGGAATACTCCGCGAACGGGCCACTCGACGGCATTGCCGCGGGCGGCATGACGCAGGATCTGGGCGCCGAAGGACCAGGAGTGGCTGGGGGTGTCGCGGGAGGCGGTGTATTCGAGATGCCAGGTTGAGGTGCGCAGACGAAAGGGCGCGGGCGAAGCCGCGCCGAGCTGAGCGTAACCGGTGAGCCGGAAGACGGGGATGCCCTCGAAGCCAAGGCCGGGGATGGCGAGGGCCGCCGAAGCGTCCAGGCCGGAGTCCGAAGCGGAGGAGCGGAGGGTGGTGAAGGAGTGGGATGCACGGAGAGAATGAACCAGATCGTGGGCGCCGCGCCAGCTTGCCGCGAGCAGAGCGCTGAATGCAGAAGAGCGGGTGAGGGCGGCGTTGGCGTGCTGATCAATATCGCTGGCGGCGGTGTTGGGCAGGGCGGAGGGGGAGTCCAGCGAGCGGCGCAGCCAAGTGGCGCGGGCGGCAAGGCTCAGGGCCGAGAGGGAATGATCGGCGCTGAGGTCGACGCGGTGGGAGTTGGTGAGCCGGCTGGGCGTATGGCGGAAATTATGGAAGGCCGAGGGAAGGTTTGGCGCAGGGAAAAGCGCCGCCAGGCGGCGGGAGGGTTCGGGGATGCGGGAAAGAGGGATGCGGTTGGCGGGGAACGGCTGGCGCAGGAACTCGACGGGGCGGATTTCCTGGATGGTGAGGGGGTCGTAAAGGGGCCGGGCGCCGAAGTCGCCGAGCTTTTGGAGCGCGGAAGGAACGGTCGAGATTACGGTGAGGCCCTGGCGAGAGCGGTCGAGTTCGGCCGAAGCAAAGACATGCCAGGAATGGGAGCGGAGCGGACCGCCGGCGCTGAAGCCAGACTGATGCGAAGACGAAGGGGGCTTGTCGGCTCCATCGAAGAAGTTGCGCGCGTTGAGGGCGGAGTTGCCCTGGCGGTAGAAGACCGCGCCATGCCAGGTGGGGCCGCCGCTGCGGGTTCGGACATCGACGGCGGCGCCGGCGGCGGGGCCAAGGGAGGCAGGGACTTGGCCGGCGGCGAGGCAGAGACACTCGGCGGACTGGCGAGAGGGCGGGATGATCGGACCTCGGAGCCAGGGCTCGTTGTTGGGAGCGCCATCGAGTTGGAACGTGTTGGCCTGGCTGCGCTGGCCGTAGCTGTTGATGCCGAGCCGGAGGCCAGTGGAGTAAGGACCGTAGCCTTCCAGCTCGCCGCCTTCGGCGCCGCGGGTGACTTCGGAAAACAGATGGAGAGCGGTAAAGGAATCGCTCGACGAGAATGGGATAGCGCAGAGGACGCCGGGGAGTGTCTGGTCCGGAGCTGGAGGCATGAGGGCGCAAGGCTTGACGCAGACGCTCATTCCAGAGCGGCAGGCGGCAACAGGCGGACCGTTGGGGCTGGACGGCTGTGTGGGGTTGTCCGGCTTTTGCGGGGTCTGGCAGAGGGCGGCCGCCGATGAAAGCACGGCGGCGAACAGGGCTTTGCGGAGTCGTGCTTTGCGGCGAACCACGCTCATGCCGGATCAGAAGGTAACTTCCATGTTAAGCCGGAGGGAGCGGGGAGGCTGGATAGCGGCGGGGAGTCTTTCGGAGAAGCGCGGCGAGGTGAGGTCCAGTTCGCGGAGCTTGTAGGCGCGGTTGAGAACATTCATGACGTCGAGCGATGGGCGCAAGGCAGCGCGCCGGAGAGGGATAGAGCGGGCGATGCGAAGGTTCCAGTGGAAGACGTATTGGGTGCGGTGGCCGCCTTCGGGGCTGCCGCGAACGGTGGCGGAGGCGAGGAAGGGGCCTTGCGGAAGGCTGGTGACGAGCAGGCGGCGGCCGAAGGCGAGGCCGTCGAGGTAGACGGTGCTGGAGGCGAACTCGAGGCCGGAGCGGCGGGGAGGGAGGTGGAGGAACAGGAGAGTTTTGCCGGCGTAGGCGCGGTCGAAGAAGATGCGGCCGGAGGCGTGGACGGTGGTGTTGGGATCCATGAGCAGCGCGCCGAGCACGCCGGGGTCGTTTTCGAAGGCGGAGTTGCCCGGGTTGGTTGGGCCGAGGGCTTTGACGGCGAGGAAGGAGGCGCGCCAGGAGAGGAGCGGGCGATCAAAGCGCAGCTCGGCCAGCAGACCCTGGGAAGTCATGTTCAAGCCAGGCGGATTGGTGAGCTGATAGCGGTCCTCGTTGAAGGTGGCCGGGAGCTGGGCGTAGAGAGGGAGAGGGAGGTCGTCGGGCGTGCCGGGGAGGCCGTCGGGGCCGGGGTCGGCGACCAGGACCGGCTGGAAGGATTGGGGCGGGAGGCCCACGTTTACAGCGGCGATGCGGCGGGTGAGGGTCTGGCGGAAGAGGGCGAGAGAGGCGCGGAGGGTCAAGGGGAGCGAGGCTTGGGCGGCCAAGTGGATGTCGCGGGCGAGCGGGCTGCGGAGGGCGGGATCGAGTGAGGAGTAGAGGCTGCCGAAGCGGAAGACGGTTGCTCCAGTCTCCGAGGGCTGCCATTGAGCGTCTGCGCCGTTGTCCTGCCAGAAGGACACCGAGCCGGAGATGCCCGGGCCGCCGGCGTAATCCAGGTAGCGCGCGGCCATGGGGAGCGGCAAGAGTGCGTAGGCCGCGCGTAGAGTGAGCCGCGGCAGCGGAGTGAACGTGGCGGCGAGCCGTGGGGAGAGCTGAGGCCAGGCGAGGCGGGCATGGGGAGGGGCCGCGAGGCGCGCGGTGGCATGTTCGGCGCGGAGGGCGAGCTCGAGTTGAAGCGACGGGGCGAGTTGGATGGAGCCGTGGGCGGAGGCGCTCCAAGTTTGGAGGATAGAGCGGGCGGCGTCCGTGGGATGGAATTGGACCACGAAGGCGGGGGCTGAGGCGGCGAACAGGAGGTGGCGGTTGGCGGGGATTTGAAACTGGTTGCCGATGGAGGAGCGATCCCAGCCGGCGCTGAGCTCGAGGCGGTGGCGGGGTCCGGTATGGGGATGGAAGGCGGCAGAGCATTCGCTGCGGGCGCGGGTGGCATAGCTGGCGAGGGGAGCGGGGCCGGGGAGGACGCCGGCGGTGTAGTCGATCCGCGCCGGGGCGGCCGGGGCGGCGGCGGGCAAGGTGTCCGAGACGTAGCGCGAATGGGCGCAGGAGATTTCGAGGGACTGCCGGGCGGTGGAGCGGCTCCAGGCGGCGCGGGCGAAGTTGAAGCGGTCGAGTTCGGGCAAGCCGGCGAAGCCCCAAGTGGGGAGCAAGTAGTCCGGGCTCATCCGGCGAGCCAAGAGAGCTTCGATGCCCGCCGGAAGGCCGAAATCGGAAAGACGGTGGCGCGAGGCGCCGGAGTGAAAGGAGAGCCGGTCCTGCGGCGTGAGTTGGAGGCCGAGGCGGGCAGACAGCGGGATGATTCGGGTGGAGAGGTCCTTCCCGGGCGCGGCTTGAGGCACGGTCTGGGATGACCAGCGTCCGGCAGCGGAAACGGTGAGATCGGCGGTGCGGGACAGGGGGCCGGAGGCGGCAATGCCGCTGTAGGCGAGCCAGTGGAAACGCTCGGACTGCTGAAGCAAGCCGCGGGCGAGAGGCGGGGGCAGGTTGGAGGCGGAAAGGGCGGCGGATGTGCCGGTGAGGTCGAGGCGGGTGCGCCAGGCGGGGGATGGTTTCAGCATGGAGTAGCGGATTTCGGCGACAGGGGCGGAGAGAGAGGGGTCGTCCGGGAGCTGGCGGACGTTCGCCTCCGTGGTAGAGGGCAGAGGCAGGGTCAAGGCGCGGCCGGGCTGGTAGGGATCGGTGAGGTTGACGCCAGCGGCGGAGAAGCTCAGGCCGGTCCAGGAGAGTCCGCGGAGGGAGAGGAGGGGAGGGCGGGCGGAGTGGAACCCAGCCAAGTCCAAGGGTTCGGAGACGAGGGCGGGGATACAAGAGAGCAGGAGCAGGGAAGGAGAGGCGGAGGTTGGGGGCTCGGTAGGGCAGAGGGAGGCCGGCGGGCTGGGCTTGGTGGCGGGAGGAGTCGCGGGCGCGGTTGCGGCTGGGATCGGCTGGGCGAGCCCTTGGCAGAAGCAGGCGGCGAGCAAAAGGCAGGGAGGCAAGGGGCGAAGGCGTGAGGTCACCGCAGTACCGTATAACGGCTGATCGAGTAGCCGAGGGCGGCGCCCATGAACACGTCGGAGGGGAAGTGGGAGGAGAGCGAGACACGGGAGAACCCGACGGCGGCGGCCGCGCCGTAAGCGACATAGGGAAGCCAGCGGTGACGCGGATAGCGGCGGGAGATGACGGTGGCTACGGAGAAAGCGGCGGTGGCATGCCCGGAAGGGAAGCTGCCCCGGCCGCGGAGCCAGTTGTTGCCTCGGGCCTGGAACCAAGTGTCGGAGAAGCTGCCGCCGGGGGCGACGTCGCGGGGCCGCAGGCGGCTGGTGGCGCCCTTGAGCACGATGGTCACGATGGCGGTGTCGGCAACGGCTACGCCGGCCAGCAGGGCGGTTTGCTGCTGGTAGGGATCACGGCGGGCCAGGCCGAAGGCGTAAAGGGAAGCGGGGACGGCCAGTGTGGCCCAATGAGTGTTGCGGCCGCTGAAGGCGCGGTTGAAGCCGTCGAAGGAGGAGGTGTTGCGGAAGTAGGGGGTGTTGTGAGGATCGGCGGCGATGAGAGCGGCGGTGATGCCGGCGGTTGCGGCGAGGGCCTTCCAGCGGCTGTCATGGCGGACGCGCAAAGGGTAGGTCCAAATGCGTTTCTGATCGCTGAGGACGGCGGGCACGGTCTTGGGCCAAGTTAGGGAGCGGGCGGCAGCAGGGTCTTGGGAGGAGGCGGCCAAAGGAAACAGCAGCAGGAGAACGAGGGCCCAGAGTCTCCAGATGTGCGGCGGCCGGCGGACGAGCACAAGGTTGCCAGTATATCGCAGGGCTGGCGGAGTGAGGCGGAGCGGAGAGGATCGCCAGGGAGTAACTCACGGGCGAGGGGGGCGTGGAGCGTGCAATCTTGCGGCAGTTGGCGTTCCCGTACGGTTTGGGTGTGTGTTGCTCTGCCGGCGTGAGCGCCGGCATGGCAAGCCTGGCGGCTTGCTCCACGGGGGGAGCGTTTGGGTGGAAGAGAGGGCGGTGGGTAGAGGGCACCCAGGCCGGCTCGAAAGCCGGCCGCAGGCTGGAAAGCCTGCCTCACAAGAGCGGCGTGTCCCACGAGGGCGGCGGCAGGTGGAGGTGGAGCGCGCAGTCCTGCGTGCCACGCCGCCAGTCTTGGCGGCGGATGGCGTGGGAACGCCCGTAACGCTCGAGATTGTGTTGCTCTGCCGGCGTGACCGCCGGCATGGCAAGCCTGGCGGCTTGCTCCACGGAGGGAGCGTTTTGGGTGGAAGAGAGGGCGGTGGGTAAAGGGGGCCCAGGCTTGAAAGCCTGCCCCACAAGAGCAGCGTGCCCCACAAGAGCGGCGTGTCCCACGAGGGCGGCGGCAGGTGGAGGTGGAGCGCGCAGTCCTGCGTGCCACGCCGCCAGTCTTGGCGGCGGATGGCGTGGGAACGCCCGTAACGCTCGAGATTGTGTTGCTCTGCCGGCGTGACCGCCGGCATGGCAAGCCTGGCGGCTTGCTCCACGGAGGGAGCGGTTGGGTGGAAGAGAGGGCGGTGGGTAAAGGGCACCCAGACCGGCTCGAAAGCCGGCCGCAGGCCTGGAGGCCTGCCCCACAAGAGCGGCGTGCCTCACAGCGGGCGAGGAAAGAAGGTGAGAAGCCAACCGCCGGCATGACTGCCGGCGTGGCAAGCCTGGCGGCTTGCTCCACGAGAATTGCCGGTGTGGCAAGCCTGGCGGCTTGCTCCACGAGAATTGCCGGTGTGGCAAGCTACACGGCGCAAAGTGGGGTGGGCGCAGCTCTGGGGGCATCCGGCGTTCCGGGGCGAGGTTGGTTGTCTGGACGAATGGCATGGGGGCATGCTACAAGGGGAGGGTTGGGAGGCCGCCATCGTCAAGATTTGTGTGCTCGCTAGTGGAAGTTCGGGCAACGCCACCTTTTTGGCGGCCGGGCGGACGCGCATTCTCGTGGATGCCGGACTGAGCCTGAAGGAGCTGACGCGGAGGCTGGCGGCCATCGGCGAGGATCCGGCGAAGCTCGACGCGGTGCTGGTGAGCCACGAGCACAGCGACCATGTGTCGGGGTTGCGGGTGCTGGTCTCCAGACATGCCGTGCCGGTCTTTCTGACGCACAAGACGGCGCCGCTGATCGACTGGGGCGAGGCGAATCCGGCGGTGGAGACGTTTCAGGCTGGGTCGCGCTTTTGCGTCGGCGACATCGACGTGGCCAGCTTCACGGTGCCGCACGACGCGGCCGATCCGGTGGCCTTCGCGTTCCGCGCCGAGGGGGTGCGGATCGGGCTGGTGACGGATCTGGGGTATCTGCCCGAATCGGTGAAGTACCAGATGCAAGGGACGGATTTTCTGATCCTGGAATCGAACCACGATCTGGAGATGCTGAAGGTGGGACCGTACCCTTGGGCGGTCAAGCAGCGGGTGATGAGCCGCAACGGACACTTGTCCAACGACGTGGTCTCGGAGTTCATCCGCGAGGAGATGGATTCCTGCACGGCCACGCTGGTGCTGGGGCACATCAGCGAGAACAATAATCACCCGGAACTGGTGCGGCTGGCGGCGTCGCAGGCGCTGGCGGCGCGTTCGCTGAGGACGCGGCTGGTGATTGCCGAGCCGCGGCTTTCGACGGAGGTTTTTGAATTATGATTGCCCGCTACACGCGGCCGGAGATGGGCCGCATTTGGAGCGACGAAAACAAATTCCGCGCCTGGCTGGAGGTGGAGCTGGCGGCGTCGGAGACGCTGGCCGAGCGGGGCGAGATCCCGGCGGAGGCGGCGCGGCTGCTGCGGCGGCACGCGCGGTTCGACGTGGCGCGGATTCTGGAGATCGAGCGCGAGGTGAAGCACGACGTCATTGCGTTCACCACGGCCGTCTCCGAGAGCATGGCGGCGGCGGGCCATGCGGAGGCCTCGCGGTGGTTCCATTATGGGCTGACGTCGAACGACGTGGTCGACACGGCGCAAGGGCTCCTGGTGGCGCAGGCCTCGGAACTGCTCTTGAAAGGCGTGGACCAGCTCCTGGAAGTTCTCAAGCGGCGGGCGTTCGAGTTCAAGGATGCGGTGCAAGTGGGGCGGACGCACGGGGTCCATGCCGAGCCGATCACCTTCGGGCTGAAGCTGGCGCTGTGGTACGACGACATGCGCGCCAACCGGCGGAGGCTGGCGGCGGCGGCCGAGGACATGAAGGTGGGGAAGATGTCCGGGGCGGTGGGGACGTTCGGGCATCTGAGTCCGGAGGCGGAGGAAGCGATTTGCGCGCGGCTGGGGCTGAAGGCGGCGCCGATCTCTTCGCAAGTCATCTCCCGGGAGAGACACGCGCACTACCTGTCGGCCATTGCGCTGGTGGGGGCGACGCTGGAGAAGATCGCGCTGGAGGTGCGGCACTTGCAGCGCACCGAGGTCCGCGAGGCGCAGGAGCCGTTCACGGCCGGGCAGAAGGGCAGCTCGGCGATGCCGCACAAGATGAACCCGGTGACTTCGGAGCAGATCTGCGGACTGGCTCGGGTGCTGCGGGCCAACGTGCAGGCGGCCTTCGAGAACATTGCGTTGTGGCATGAGCGGGACATCTCGCATTCGTCGGTGGAGCGGGTCATCCTGCCGGACTCGACGATTCTGCTCGACTATCTGCTGGCCAAAACGATCTGGCTGGTGGACAAGATGCCGGTCTATGTGGAGCGCATGCGGCGCAACGTGGAACTGACCAAGGGACTGATCTTCTCCGGGCAGCTTCTGCTGGATTTGGCGGCGGCGGGCATGCTGCGGGAGAAGGCGTACAAGATTGTGCAGGCGCATGCGCTGAAAGCGTGGCAGGAGGAGGGGGACTTCCGGGCGGCGATAGAGAACGATCCGGAGGTGCGGGCGGTTCTGACGCCGGAGCAGATTGCGCACAGCTTCTCGCTGGAGCGGCAGCTCAAGAACGTGGACCGGATCTTTCAGCGCGTCTTCGGGACGGATTGAACCGGCGCGGCAAGCCGCAGGCGCGGTCAGATGGGGTGCGAGCCGGTGTAAGTGTAGATCACCTCGAACCGCAAGAAATAGGCTGGGGAACCCTTCGAGTAAAAGGAACCAGGCTTTAGATACTCGTAGAGTATGTGTCCTTTCCAGTTCTGATTATAAGTGTAATCTACTCGAACCTGCGGCATATCGCCGCGGACCGTGCCGGAGCCGAAGGTGGCCGGGTTGCCGGCAAACGGGTGAGCGGCGAGCATGCGGTAATAAGTGAAGCGGATGCTGGCCGGCTTAACCGGCGAATAGACAAACTCGCCCTGCCAAAGGCCAAGGTTGGACCAGTAGCCCGCGCCTTTCTCCCGCATCAGGCTGAGCAGATACATTTCGCTGTATTTGGGCCAGCGCCCGAACAGCGGGCTCCAGCCCTCGATGCGGCCGGGCGTGGAGGGATCGTCGCCGGAAAAGCCGGTGTAGCCGCCGAGCAGGTAGTGCTGGCTGCGGCTGCCGAAGGTCTTCTTCAGGTAGGCATAGCCGGCGCGGGCGCGGATATCGGCGCCTCCAGACTGTTTGCCCGTTTGAAAGGCGAGCTCCGCGGCGGCTGTGAAACCGCGGGGCAGCTTGCGGGTCAGACGGCCTCCGGCGGTGGTGAAGCGGCGGTCCGGCTGGTATTGGAGGCTGGCGGCGGGGCGGATATCGCCCAGCTCGTTGTTGCGGAAGACGTAGGCCTCGATCGTTGTGGCGCGCAGGCCGGTTTCGGTGAAGTACAGGCCGGCGGCCTGGCCGTTCCATTCGAGCAGGCTGCGGGCGGGTCTGGCGTGGAGGCGCGGGAGGTAGCGGTCGGTGCGGGGGTTGCTGAAGGCGAGGGCTTCGAGTTTGGCATGCTTACGCTCGTAGCCGAGGACGGCGGCGTTGAAGAAGAAAGCGCGGGAGCCATCGCCGGGAGAGCCGTCCATCAGGATGAAGCCCTCGCCCTTGTTGATGTTCTGGCGGCCGAGTTTTAGGGACAGGCCGGGGACGAACAGGCGCTTGAGGTCGAGGTAGGCCGTCTCAAACATGAGCTCGTCGAAGCGGTAGGGCTTGCGCGTGACGATGGTTTGATTGGTTTCGTGGTTCAGCCCCACGTGGAAGTCCACGTTGCGGCCCAGGGGAGCTTTCATCCATAGGCGGGTGCGGTAGCGGACCTGCACGCGCTGGTCGTCGAGGCCGCTGTTGAAGTCGAACAAGTTATTCCAGTTCTCATTGCGGACCCGGAGTTCGAAGCCGTAGGTGAAAGCCGAGGGCTCCTGATGGTTGGATTGGCCGGCGGACGGGACGGCATACACAAGCAGAATAAAACAGGTTACGAAGCAAGCAGTTCTCATGAGCGGGATGAACGGGCCCTTTCTAAGGCGCGAGCAAAGCCGGGGATGGATCCTTCGATGACGGATTCGGGAACGGTCAGCGAGAGGCGGAAATAGCCGGGGCGGCCGAAGCCGGAGCCGGGCACGGCGAGGACGCCGTCCTCAAGCAGGAGGCGGATGAAGGCGACGTCGTCGGCCAAGGGAGATTTCGGGAACAGATAGAACGTGCCCTCCGGTTGGATGAACTCGTAGCCGAGGCGGGCCAAGGCGGCGCACATCAGATCCCGGCGGCGCTGGTAGCGGCTGATGTCGGGTTGCACGCCGATGGTTTCGGTGACGACGCGCTGCCAGAGGGCGGGGGCGTTGACGAAGCCGAGGACGCGGTTGCTGAAGGCGCAGGCATTGAACAGGGCGGCGGCTTCCGGCAAGCGGGGGGAGATGGCGAGATAGCCGATGCGTTCGCCGGGGATGGCGAAGGTCTTGGACCAGGAGTTGGCGATGACGGTGCGCTCGATCAGGGTCACGACCTCCGGGTGGGTGCGGCCGTCGAAGACGATGGGGGTGTAAGGCTCGTCGCTGACGACGGTGACGGGGTGGTCCAGGCTGCGCAGCAAGGCGTCGATCTCGCGCAGCACGGCGGAGGGATAGACGCGGCCGGTGGGATTGTTGGGCGTATTGAGGAGAATCGCCTTGGTGCGGGGCGTGATGGCGGCGGCGATGCGGGCGGGATCGGGGAGAAATTGATCGTCCGTTTCCGCTACGACCATGCGGCCGGCGTGGTTTTGGATGTAGAAGGGGTATTCGGAAAACCAAGGCGCCAGGACGATGACTTCGTCGCCGGGATCGAGCACGGAGCGGAGGAAGGTGTTGCAGGCGCCGGCGGAACCGACGGTCATGAGGATGTGGTCTTGGGTGAAGGGGAGACCGGTCTTGGCGGCGAGGTGGCGGGCCACGGCCTGGCGCGCGGCGGGGAAGCCGGGGTTGGGCATGTAGGCGTGGATCTGGGGAGGATGCTCAGCGGCGAGGCGGGCCAGAGCCGAGAGCACTTCGGGAGGCGGGTCGACGTCCGGGTTGCCGAGGGTGAAGTCGAAGACCTTATCGGCGCCGCGCTCGGCTTTGAGGCGGGCCCCTTCCTCGAACATGCGGCGGATCCAGGAGGCGCGTTCGAGTTGTTCGGCGACGGAGCGGGCGATGCTCATTTCTGTGAACCGCCGTTGTAGATATCGACCCCGGCCAGGACGTTGACGCCGGCGGCCTGAAGGCGCTCGATGGCCTCGTCGGGCTTATCGAAGCGGAATAGGATGACCGCTTTATCCTGCTTGCCGAAGGGGAAGGCGTACATGTACTCGATGTTGACCGGGCCGGATTCAAACAGCTCCAGGATGGCGGCGAGCCCGCCGGGGCGGTCCGGCACTTCGACGGCGAGGACTTCGGTGACCTTGCAAGCGTAGCCGGCGTTGGCGAGCAGTGAGGCGGCCTTTTGCCAATCGGAGACGATGAGGCGGAGGATGCCGAACTGTTGCGTGTCGGCCACGGAGAGCGTGCGGATGTTGATGCCGGCCTGGGCCAGCAGGCGGCAGGGTTCGGCCAGGCGGCCGGGCTTGTTTTCGAGAAAGAGGGACAGTTGCTGAATCTTCATGGCTGCCTCGCTAATCCGCCAGGTTTCGGCGGTCGATCAACCTCTTGGCCTTTCCTTCGCTGCGCTGAATGGTTTGAGGCTCCACAAGGCGCACTTGGGCGCGGATGCCGAGGACGTTTTCGAGTTCGCGCACGAGGCGGGCCTGCAATTCCTCGAGCGCGCCGATTTTATCGCTGAACACCTCGGGGGTGACTTCGACCTGGACTTCCATTTGATCCAGGCCTTTTTCACGGGTGAGGACGATGAGGTAGTGCGGGAGGGTGCCTTCGACGGCGAGCAGGGCGGCTTCGACCTGCGAGGGGAAGACATTGACGCCGCGGATGATGAACATGTCGTCGCTGCGGCGGCTGATGCGGCGGATGCGGCGAAGGGTGCGGCCGCAGGGGCAGGGTTCGGGGATGAAGGCGGTGATGTCGCGGGTGCGGTAGCGGAGGATGGGCATGGCGCGCTTGCTGAGGGTGGTCAGGACGAGTTCGCCTTCGGCGCCTTCGGGCAGGGGATCGCCGGTCGCGGGGTCGACGATTTCGGGATAGAAGTGATCCTCGAAGACGTGCAGACCGTTCTGGCAGACGCACTCGCTGGCGACGCCGGGGCCGGTGATTTCGCTGAGCCCGTAGATGTCGTAGGCGCGGATGCGGCTGTGGGATTCGATGTGGCGGCGCATGGAGTCGGTCCAAGGTTCTGCGCCGAAGACGCCGGTGCGCAGGGCCAGATCGCGCAGGTTGACGCCTAACTCGCGGGCGCGCTCGATGAGGTGCACGAAGTAGCTGGGGGTGCAGCAGATGGCGGTGACGCCGAAGTCCTTCATGACCATGATCTGGCGGTCGGTGTTGCCGCCGGAGATGGGGATGACGGTCGCGCCGATGGCTTCGGCGCCGTAGTGCGCGCCCAGGCCGCCGGTGAAGAGGCCGTAGCCGTAAGCGTTCTGAACGATGTCGCCGGGGCCGATGCCGCAACTGGCCAGGGTGCGGACCATGGCGTTGGTCCAGACCTCGACGTCCTCGCGGGTGTAGGCGACGACGATGGGCTTGCCGGTGGTGCCGCTGGAGGCGTGCAGGCGCACGACGTCCTGCATGGGACTGGCGAAGAGGCCAAAGGGGTAGGTGTCGCGCAGGTCGGTCTTGACGGTGAAGGGCAGGCGAGAGATGTCTTCCAGGGAGGTGATGTCTTCGGGGCGCAGGCCGCGTTCCTGCATGCGGGTGCGAAACAACTCTACTTTTTCATAGGCGCGGCGGACGATGGCGCGCAGGCGTTCCAGTTGCAAATGGCGGAGCAGCGGAAGCGGGATGTAGTCCAAGGCGCTGGCGGGATGGAGGGGTGCGGCGGTGCGGCAAGTTTCGGTCATGTTCGTGAAAGTCGAGCTCCGGCGAGCCAGGCGCGCGCGGCTTCGCGGCCGGCCTGGAAGGCCGCCAAGTTGGCCTCAAGCAGCCGCTCGTGGAAGCTGGCCCGTATGGCGGTCAGCCAGTGGTCCTCGGCGATATCGAGCCAGGCGCTGAGGGCGCCGGTCAAGGCCACGTTCAACGAGCGGCGCGAGGGGAGCTGAACGGACTCCAGAATGCCGGGATGGACCAGTATACCGTCTGGGGCCAAGAGTCCGCTAACCGCATCCTGTTGTCCTGAATCGAGCAGCACCAGGAAGTCGGCCTCGCCGGGCGGGACCATGGGGCTGAAGACGCGGCGGCCAAAGCGGACGTCGCTGGTGACGGAGCCGCCGCGCTGGCTCATGCCGTGGATCTCGCTCTTCTTGACGTCGAAGCCGGCCAGGAAGGCGGCGCCGGCGATGATGTCGGATGCTTTCAGTACGCCCTGGCCGCCGAGGCCGGCGACCACGATGTTGGTGACCTCAGGATTGCGGCTCACGGTGGTCCTCGCACTTTTCGTAGGCCTTAATCTTGCCCGCGGCCAGCAGGCAGTCGCGCCGGGCGATGATGACGCAGAGACGCTGGGAATCCAGGCACTGCTTCAGCAAGTCTCGGAAGCCGGCGGGCCGCAGGACCAGCGGATCGACGACATGAACTTGATCCACGCCCAGGCAGCGGGCCAGATCGTCGTAGCGGACCTGACCGGTAGGGCGGTGGTCCAGGGTGCGGCCGGTTCCGGGGTGCTCCTGGAGGCCGGTCATGGCGGTGGTGCCGTTGTCCAGGATGAGCAGGACATGGCCGGTGGGCGGGGGGTTGTAGATCATCTCGACCAAGCCGGTGATGCCGCTGTGAACGAAGGTGCTGTCGCCGATGACGCTGACCACGCGGCGGGCTTGATCGGGCGGCAGGGCATGACGGAGGCCGAGGCCGACGCCGATGGCCGCTCCCATGCAAACCAGCGTGTCCATAGCCTCGAACGGCGGGAGCACGCCGAGCGAGTAGCAGCCGATGTCGCCGGCTACGATGCAGTCCAGCTCGTGGAGGGCTTCGAAGACCACGCGGTGCGGACAGCCCTGACAGAGGGCCGGGGGAGTGCCGGGGGGCGGAGCAGGTTCCGGAGAGGCGTCGCGGGCGAGGATGCGGCGGACGCGGGCCACGTTGAGTTCGCCGAAGCGGTAGATCTCTGGGGCGCGTTCGGCGGGGATGCCGGCTGCGGAGACCGTCTCCGCCAGATAGGGATCGCCTTCTTCGATGACGACGAAGCGGTCCAAGCCGGCGGCGAAGGAACGGATGGTTTCCACCGGAAGCGGGTAGGTGAGGCCGGGCTTAAGGAAGGAGGCGTGGGGGGCCGCCTCGCGGGCGTGCTGGTAGGCGACGCCGGTGGCGAGGATGCCCAGCTCGCGGCTGCCGGGGATGCGGAGGGTGGGGCCCTGGGTTTCGTTCCAGGAGGCGATCTCGGCCAGCTTGGCCCGGAGGCGGCGGTGGGCGGGCCGGGCGTAGGCGGGGATCATGACCCGCGAAGCGAGGTCGTGGACGAAGTGGGGCGGGGAAGGGGGAGCGACGGACCGGCGGGGCTCGACGACGGTCTTGGAGTGGCAGACGCGGGTAGTCATGCGGAGCAGGACAGGCAGCCCCCAGCGTTCGGAGAGTTCGATGGCCAGCAGGGTGTAGTCGTAAGCCTCCTGGGAGTCGGAAGGCTCGAGCATCGGCACGGCGGCGGCGACGGCGTAGCGCCGGTTGTCCTGCTCGTTCTGGCTGGAGGCCATGCCGGGGTCGTCGGCGGAGACCACGATGAGGGCTCCCGTGACCCCGGTGTAGGCCGCGGTGAAGAGGGGATCGGCGGCCACGTTGAGGCCGACGTGCTTCATGGTGACGATGGCGCGGGCGCCGGCATAGGCCACGCCGATGGCGACCTCGAGAGCGACCTTCTCGTTGGGGGCCCATTGGGCCTTGCCACCGACCTCGGCGAAGTACTCAAGGATTTCCGTGGAAGGGGTGCCCGGGTAGCCTGTACCCAAAGCGACGCCGCCGTGGAGAGCGGCCAAGCCGACCGCTTCATCGCCGCTGAGCAGGAGCCGGGAAGGGGAAGTCATGCGAGACCCGCCGCAGGGCCGCCGGAATCAACAAAAGGCGGTCCCGTGCGCACAAAGCCTTATTGTACCAGCGGGCGGGGAGAGTGCATCTACTGAAGTGAGGGCTATACAATAGGAGTGCGCTAGATGGCGAAAACCCTCCGTAATGCGTTGATTCTGGCGGTGTTGGCTTGGACTGCGCTCATGGCCCAAGAGGACGGGCTGGTCAAGGCGCGGCAGCTTTATGACAAAACGCGTTACGAAGAGGCCTTGGCGCTGCTGGCGGGGCTGCCGGTGGAAAATGGCAAAGTCTACGCGCTGATGGGCCAGTGTTATTACATGCTGGGAGATTACAAGCGCGCTTCCGAGTCCTTGGAACGGGCGGTGCGGCTTGAGCCGGGCAACAGCGATTACTACATGTGGCTGGGACGCGCTTATGGCCGGCGGGCGGAGACCTCGAGTTTCATTACGGCGCCCGGTTTGGCGTCGAAGGCTCGGCAAAGTTTCGAGAAGGCGTTCCAATTAAACCCTCGCAATCTGGAGGCGGTGGGCGATCTGTTCGAGTATTACCTGGAGGCGCCGCCCTTCATGGGCGGAGGTTTAGATAAAGCCAGAGATTTGGCCGAGAAGACCCGGGATCTGGATCCGGCGGAATACCACTACCGGCTGGCGCGCATCGCGGAGAAGCGCAAGCAGGACAAGGACGCCGAGGAGCAGCTTCGGCGGGCGATGGATCTGGCGCCGCGGCAGGTGGGACGGGTGCTGGATCTGGCGCGGTTCTTGGCCAAGCGGGGCCAGCACCAGGAGAGCGAAGCCTTGTTTGAGCAGGCGGAAAAGCTGGAACCGGAAAACCCCAAGGTGATGTTCGAACGGGCCAAGGCCTATGTCGAATCCAGGCGGAACTTGGACAAGGCGCGCGAGCTACTGGTGCGATACCTGAACTCGCCTCTGACGCCGGACGATCCTCCGCGCCAGGAAGCCGAGCGGCTGCTGCGGCAGGCGCGCACCGGCTGAAGCCCTTATGCACATTGGCGAAGCATTCCGATTCAGCGTGCGCGCCCTGGGGACGAACCGGGTGCGTTCGATGCTGACGGCGCTGGGGATGGTGATCGGCAACGCGTCGGTCATCCTGGTGGTGACGATCTCCCTGACCAGCCGCGACTACATTCTGGAGCAGATCCGGGGGATCGGCTCGAACATGATCTACGCCTACTATGAGACGGCGGGGACGGCGGGCACGGAGGTGGAGGCGGACTTCGTCAAGCTGGCCGACGTGGAGGCGGTGCGGCAGCAGCTCGGGCCGAGGATCGTGGCGGCCACCGGGGTCATGACGCGGTACGACCGGATGGTGATCGCGGGGCGGGAGGAGGATATCAAGGTCATCGGATCCGATGAGCATTATCCCGCCGTGCGGAACCTGGTGCTGCTGGCGGGCCGGTTCATGGACTATAGCGACGTCTCTCTGCGGCAGAAGGTGGCGCTGCTGACCGAGAAGCTGGCCAACCGGCTGTATGGGAGCCAGCAGGCGGCGATCGGGCAGATTCTAAAGGTGCACGGGATCCAGTTCACGGTGATCGGGACGTTCAAGGAGCGGGTGGCCAGCTTCGGCCTGTCGGAACTTTCCGGCGAGACGGTGCTCGTGCCGATCACGGTGATCCGGTATTTCACGCCGGTGGAGCGGATCGATCCGATGTACGTGCAGGCGCGGACTCCGGAAGACGTGCCCGCGATCACCGAGCAGGTGCGGCAGATTCTGGAGAGCCGCCACCGGCCGGGGGCCCGCTACATGGTGGAGAACCTGACGGCAATTCTGGATGCGGCCAGCAATATCGCTCTGATTCTGACAATCGTGCTAATTCTGATTTCGGCGATCGCGCTGGTGATCTCCGGCATCGGCATCATGAACATCATGCTGGTGACGGTGACCGAGCGCACGCGGGAGATCGGGATCCGCATGTCGGTGGGGGCCACGCGCAAGGACATCTTGCTCCAGTTCCTGCTGGAAGCGGTGTTGCTCAGCCTGATCGGCGGGATGGTGGGGATTCTGGTGGGAGTGGGCGGGCCGCTGAGCGTGCGCTATTTTGCCGAAGGTTTTCACATTCCGATTTCGGTCACGTCGATTGTGGTGGCGTTTGCCGTGAGCTGTCTGGTGGGGCTTGTGTTCGGGCTGTTGCCGGCCAACCGCGCGGCGCGTCTGAATCCGACAGAAGCCCTACGATACGAATAGTGCGGGAGGTAATCATGCACAAAGCTGGCGTGGCAGCATTACTGTTCTCATCTTGTTTGGTTTGGGCGCAGCCGCGTACGGTGACGCTGCGGCAGGCGGTCGAACTGGCGCTTCAACAGAATCCGGAGCTAAAGATGGCGCGCCTGGAGGAGTCCAAGGCGGTCGAGGCCGTGCGGGTGGCGCGGGATCCCTTCGAGCCCAAAGTGGCGGTGGGCAGCGGGCTGGCTTATAGCAGCGGATTCCCGATGAGCATCGAGGGATCCACGCCCTCGATTATTCAGGCCCAAGCTGCCAAGTATGTGTTCAACCGGCCTCAGACGCACCTGGTGGCCAGCGTGCGGGAGGCGGCGCGGGGCGCGGCGATCGGCACAGCGGCCAAGCGCGAGGAGATCGCGCACCAGACCGCGGTGACTTACCTCGAGGCGGAGCGGGCGGCCCGGACGGCCGAGTTCTTAAGGCGCCAAGTGGACAGCCTGGCGCGGGTGGCGGAGGCGGTGCGCGCCCGTGTGAGCGAGGGGCGGGAGTTGCCGCTGGAGGCCAAGCGGGCGGAGCTGGACTTGGCGCGGGCGCGGCAGCGTCTGCTGGCGGCGGAGAACGAGCGGCTCAACGCCGAGCGAATGCTGGGCGCCTTGCTGGGGCTGGATGCGGACGAGCCGGTGCGGGTGGCGGTGGAAGAACGCGCCGGGTGGGTGCTGCCGGAAAGCGAAGAGGCCTGCGCGGAGCAGGCGGTGGCGGGCAGCAAGGAATTGCGGCGCTTGCAATCGGCGCTCACGGCGAAAGGATTTGAGCTCAACGCGGAGAAGGCCGCCAAGCTGCCGCGGGTGGACTTGGTGGCCCAGTATTCGCTGCTCGGCCGCTATAACAACTACGAGGATTTCTTTAGCAAGTTTCAGCGGCATAACGGGCAATTTGGGGTGGCGGTGCAGATTCCGTTATTCTCTGGCCCGGGGGTGGAAGCCCGGACGGCTCAGGCGGCGGCGGAGGTTGCGCGGTTGCGGCTCCAGTTGCAGGCTGCGCGGAACCGTGTCGCCAACGAGGCGCGGCGGCTGTATCAGCAGGTCAAGCAAGCCGAGTCGGCGCGGGACGTGGCGCGTCTGGATTTGGAAGTGGCGCGCGAGCAGTTGTCGGTGCTGCTGGCGCAGATGGACGAAGGGCGGGCGTCTTTCCGGGAAGTTGAGCAGGCGCGCATGGCGGAAGACGAGAAGTGGATGGCGTTTCTGGAGGCGAACTATGCGTTGGAGGCAGCCCGCCTGGACCTGCTCAAACAAACCGGCGATCTGCTGGCGGCGCTGCACTGAAAGCGGCCGGTCCGGTTTTCTGCTACCATAGAGGCAACTCAGAGGCTGCCCACCTTCCGGTCTCCGGTTCTGGCTGGCGGTCGAAGGCGGCGTAAGCGCCGCGCGAACTGGAGTATCGGAAGAACATGAACTTTGTCTGGATGTCCCTCGTTACGTTGGGGGTGCTTCAAGTCACCGTCTTTTGTACGACGATTTACCTGCACCGCTCCCTCACTCACCGCAGCTTAGAATTGCACCCCGCGGTGGCGTTCCTGATGCACCTGCACCTGATGGCCTTCACGGGTTTGATCCCGCGCCAGTGGGTGGCGGTGCACCGCAAGCACCACCACTTTTCGGATCAGGAGGGCGACCCGCACAGCCCGCTGCTGGTAGGCTTGTGGCGGATCCTGCTGGGCAACTATTTTTATTACCGGAAAGAGGCGGCCAATCCGGCGACGATCCGCAAGTACACGCCGGATTACAAGCCCGACTTACTGGACCGCATCCCGCACAAAGGTTACGGGATCGTCCTCGGGTACGGGGTGTTCATGCTGATGTTCGGTCCGGCGTGGGGCGCGGCGGCGATGACCGCGCAGATGATTCTGTACGTGCTGCTGAGCGCCTCCATCAACGGGTTGTGCCATCAGGTGGGCTACCGCAATTTCGATAACACGGCGACGAACCTGGTCTGGGTGGCGCTGCTGACCGGCGGCGAGGGGCTGCACAACAATCATCACGAGTTTCCGACTTCGGCGCGGTTTTCGCAGAGGGCCAGGGAGATTGACCTGGCATGGCCGGTGATCCGCCTGCTGGAGAGCGCGGGGCTGGCGAAGGTGAAGCGGCTGCCGGCGGCCAAGGCGGCCTGAGCGGGCGCGGGATGCCGCCCTGCTGGCCACTACGATTCCGGCGCAAGGATAGCCGATAATGGAAGCGTTATGGTCACCGGAATCGAACACACCGCGATCGCATCTCCTGATCCGCAGAAGCTGGCTCAGTGGTACGTTGAGACGCTGGGCTTTGTGATCAACTACAACTCCGGCAAGACGGTTTTTGTGAAAGCGCCCAATGGGACGATGCTCGAGATCATCACCAGCGAAGGCGAAGCCGCGCCCGCCGGAATGAAGACGCCGGGACTGCGCCATCTGGCGCTTACGGTTGCCGATTTCGACGCAGCGCTGGCGAAGATCCGCGAGAAGAACGTCCACTTCTTGACGGAGCCGGCCGACGCCAAGGGGGTGAAGACGGTCTTTTTCACGGACCCGGACGGGAACATCCTGCACTTGATCCAACGCGAGACGCCGCTGGTTTGAAGCGCGGCAAGCCGCGTACGGCGGTCTGTCAGGCCGGAGGCGGGGGTGTCAGGCGCCGGCGAGCCGCAGGTGGCGGAACTCAGGGATCAGGTCGAAATCGGTCCGGACGGCTTGGACCGGCTCGCCGATTTGCCGGATGTTGGCGTCCTCGATCTGGCCGGCATCTTGCGCCATGCGCAGGTAGCGGATGCGGCGGGGATCGATGCCCATGACGCGGCAGGCGGTGGCATCGACAGCGACGCGGTCGGCGCCAGCCACGATGACGCCGGCGTGTTTGCGGCGGCCCTGGATTGGTCCGTTGCCCTCCATGCCTTCGACGCCGTCCACGATGGTAAACATGTTGGGAACGGCGGAGTTGATGGCCACGATGCAGTCGTGGATACCGGCCCAGTGGAGGATGTTCTTGGGCCAGCCGTAGACCTGCCCAGGCACGAGGCCAAACAGGTTCTTCATGCCCAGGGTTGCGCCGACCCAGTGGTGCGTTTTCATCTTGGGCAGTGAGATGAGCAGATCGCAGGCGAGAGCGGTCTGCGGGAGCCACAGAGCTTCTAAGTCCGGCGCAGGGCGGGGAAGCCTTACCTCTTCAATTTCGTCCAGGTTCAGGTCGACAAAGGTTTTCTCAAATTCCGGAATTTCGGCGAAGTAGCCCGCGGCTTCGGCCAAATCCCAGGTAGGACGGCGGTGGCCGGGGCCTTCGGCGATGGTGACGCTGGCCGCGCCCAGGCTGCGGCAAGCCTCCATGACAGCGAGCACCAGTTTGGGGCTGGTGTTGATGGCGGTGCTTTCGTCGTATTCGACCAGATTGGGCTTCAGGACCACACGGCGGCCCTTCAAGGGAACCTTGTGCTCGACGAGCAGGCGGCGCACGGCGTCGAACAGGCCGGAGCCGTAATCGGCCTTGAGGATTGAGACCAGCGGTTCACGGCCCGGCGCGGGCCGGAGGCTACATGCAGCGGCGCACGCCGCGGCGCTTGCGGCCAGGATCGCCCGGCGGCGGGTCATCTCATGCGGCACGGCTCGCCTCCGAAAATGCGTGATCGCCGCTCCGGGCGCGGGCGGCCAGCAGACTGAGCGCAATTTCGGGGATGGTGCGGAGCGGCGGCGACGGGGCTGGGATGCCAGCCATAGCTCGGCCATGCACCAGAAGTCCGAGCTGCAACCAGGCGATGCCCTCGGCGGAACGGCAGCGGGCCATATGACGCTCCGCGGCAGCCAGCGCTTGGTCCAATCGGCGGTCGCGCGTCCCTTGGAGCGCGAGCAGCGCCTGTCCGGTTGTTTCGGGATAGGAGTCCGCTTCGTAGCCCAGGGCTTTGGAGGAGCCGTGATTCCAGCCGCCGTCGCGGCATAGCCTGGACCAGAGGTAAGCCTCTCCGTTGGCGAGCCGCCGCTCGGCTGCTGCCGACAGCTCGGCGTCGCTGCGCCAGCGTTTCAAGGCCAGCATCGCCAAAGCAGTGGGGGTGAGCCAGCCGGCGGTATTTGGAAACCAGGACCAGGCTTGCTCGCTTGGCACGTCAGGCTTGGCTCCGAGGAGAAACATTCTGGCCCTATGAAGCAGGCTGGAATCGCGGTTGGTCTGGCGCAAAAGCCACTCGGCGCCTCGGCGAAGTACGTCTCTTTCAGTTCGGCCGTCGAGGGCCAAGAGCGCCAGCGAGGTGACGTAAGTGCTCTGGCGAACGGCAGGGCGGGGCGCCCAGCCTCCGTCCGGGCGCTGGTGCGCCACAAGCCAGGAGGTTGCGCGCGCGCAGGCATCCCTCGCGCGGGGATCGTTCGCCAAAGCCAGCAGCGCCAAGGCCGCGGGCTCAGTGGCCGAACTGCCGCGCGAGAATCCCCACGCGCCGTCCTGGTTTTGGGCGGCGAGGAGCAGAGACACCGTTGCGCTCATGCCTTCGTGCATGGTCGGGGCCGCCGGCCGGTACAGGCATTGTATCCTGCCCGGCCGGCGGCGCGGGTCTCGCGATGCGCCTTCACTTGCTGATCAGACGCTTCCGGCGGCGAAGCAGATAGAGGCCCAAAATCCCTCCGGCCGCTATCCAAAGAATCGCTTGTACCATGGTGTCCATAGTGTTTCTCTCCCTTCTGTTGAATTAACGTCCAAAACTTTGCATCATCGGGTACAGGTTGCGGAACAGCTGTAGCACACCCGGCCCGGCGGTTACCAGCATCATAGACGGCATAATACAGAAGAAAATTGGAAATACTAACTTCACGCCGACCTTGGCGGCCCGCTCCTCCGCCTCCTGCCGCCTGCGGATCCGCATGAAATCGGAGTGGGTGCGCAGCGAATCCGCCACGCTGACGCCGAAGCGGTCCGCTTGAATCAAGATCGCAACCAATTTGCGCAGCTCGGCCTCGCCGCTGCGGTCGGCCAGATTGCGCAAGGCCTCCGCGCGCGGCTTGCCGGCCCGCATCTCGAGGTTGACCAGCGCCAGTTCCTCGCTGATGTCCTTGTGGGTGTTCTTCAACTCCTGGCTGACGTTGTTGATGGCTTGATCCAGTCCGAGGCCGGCTTCGACGCACACCACAAGCAAGTCGAGTGCGTCGGGCAGCGCCAGCCGGATCCGCTCCTGGCGGGCGGCCACCATCTTTTCGAGCACGAAGCCGGGGAGGAAGTAGCCCGCCAAGCCGCCCATCACCACCAGAACATTGCGAAGGATCGGGTTGCCGGTGAGGGTCTCCCGAAAGAGGATCGTCAAAACCAGCAAGCCGACGCAAGACAAGACCTTGGCGCCGTACAGGACGCGGATGGCGTTTTCCGAGCGAAAGCCCGCGGCGATGAGGTAACGGCGGGCAAGCGAAGCATCTTGGGGCGAGATCGGCATCCGGTCGCCGATGCTCTTCGCCATTCGCGCCAGCAGCTTCTCTTTGGGCTTCTCTTCGATGCCGATCAGCACGGGCGCGGCCTCGGCCGCCTCGCCGCTGAGGCGGTCCAGCACGCGGGCCGGGCGGGCGTACCGCCGGTAACCGAAGACGGTGATCGTGCCCATGAGTAAGAGGAATAGACCCGCAGCGAGTAAGA
>Ga0078972_1007419_pt1 | contig 24385 bp, 19 predicted proteins | sample YelNatPaOPGAMG01_FD_67568 | JGI IMG/M metagenome (GOLD analysis project Ga0078972, IMG submission 67568) | Hot spring thermophilic microbial communities from Obsidian Pool, Yellowstone National Park, USA - OP-RAMG-01 (SPADES assembly) (version 2) | ecosystem: Environmental > Aquatic > Thermal...
CTGGCGAAGACATGGACACGGACACGGTTATCGCCGGACTTTACGGTCCTGTTAAACACGACAGTGTCGTATCCTTCAAGGTAGAGTTCAAAGGCAACAGCGAGTTTCAAAGTTTCTACATCAACATTCTTCTTGCACGTGCAGTTCACCCTTATACCCTTTATATTTTGATTGTAGCTTCCCCTATGAGGATCATCTATTCTTGCGGATTTAATTGGTCTTTCAACCACTTGCATCCACCTACAACCACAGAAATGGTCGGAAAGCTATATAAACTTTGTGGTAGATAGTTGTTTAAGGTGGTTGAATGGAGACGGAAGTAGACTTCGTCAAAGTTCAGATGAGGAAAAGCGGAAGTTTTATGATAACCATTCCAAAACAAGCAGCAGACGCCATAAACCTAAAAAGTGGTGAAAAACTAAAAGTCTTAATCGACAAAGAAAACAAAAGAATAATTTATCAGAAACTCGGCTAGACTTCATTAGAACATGTTTTACAATAACAACACCATTACATCAATCACCAATTAAACAGAATGCAAAGTTATATAGAACCGGCCATTTCTTGTAACAACTCAAATTAGCTTCCAGTTTTGACGTAAAAATGGGAGTTTTTCAACATTTTCATTCAACTTTGAGCATCCAAACAAGCCTGATTTAGCCTTATTTTTAGGCTTCAAGATAAAACTGGAAGTTTTCGCGCTTAAAATACCATTCAAGCTTAAACATTTCTTATGTAAAATTACGCATGTGCGCATCTCAAAAGCATATCTCCACATTTCGCTTAAACATTATTAAAAGAACAACCAAGAAGGGTTTGCAGAAGTCTCCTCTTTAGCGCTCCATGAGTTCTCTTTACTTCTTTTGATTATGTACCTTTATTTTAAAGGTGAATTTTTATGCTTTGTTTGAATGGAGTGTCTCGGCAATTATTTCTACGTCTTTTATGTTTAGAGGTTTATTTGTTGCTTTGAGAACCAGACGTGCCCTCCATCCGCATTCTTCGCATTCAAACTTTGGGGGAAGTATCCCCATATGACCCCATAAGTCACCGCTCAAAGTTCCTACTCTGCGGACTTTTGGGCTTTTGCACTTTGGGCAAATCTGGATATCGACAAATTTTCCTTCCTTCTCAAGTTCTTCAAGAACTCTGACCAACTCAATGAAAGTTGGGCTTTCCTCTTTCTCTTCTATAACGGCGATTTGCATAGGCTTCCTCTTTTTCTTCTTCGTTTTTTCATACTCACTCATTTAATAGGCTTCCACAGGAGGCTTCATAAATAAAACATCAATATGGAAAATAGGTCTTATGGTACGCCAATTTACATTAGTACAGTTGCTTACAGAAGCTGATAAATAATTGTTGGGACAATTATCTTATTTGTGAACGGGGTTGAAGCGCAAATATGTAATGTCTGTGGCGCTTATTGCAATGGTGCTTTCTCTCTCATATTTGGCTATTGCCTACCCATGTAACAGCATTAAGTTCACTGCAATTCAGGACGTTGATGATGCTCATCGGCTCATTTTCTCCTCACCTGTTGTCGTTGGAGCAGCCCTTCACGATAATTCAGCGCTTCTCAACCAGTCAACTAGGATGAAGATATACGGCCTTGTAAGGGATAACCCTGGAATTCACTTCAGGGCTATTTGTGGCAGCCTAAACATTCCAATTGGAGTAGCACAATATCACTTAGATATCCTAACGAAAGCCGGGTTCATTTCGGTTTACACCGACGGCATGTATAAGAGATACTTCCCATCAAAAACATTTACAGAGGACGATATGAAAATAATTTCGCTTCTAAGACACGACACAATAAGAAGCATATTATTTCTTCTATCTAAGAACAACCAAATGACACATAAGGAATTAGCTTCAAAAATAGGCATAACTTCCCAAGCCTTAACCTGGCAGATGAACAGGTTAAAGAAAACTGGTCTCATTAACATATCACAAGAAGGCATGAGCATGAAATATTCCCTTAACCCAGAAAAAGCAACGATCATAAAAAGGCATGTCGCCTCTCTGTTTCAACTTTAATTTTCGAATCTAATAATGATTCAAGAATTAGTCAATATTTTACACAATGTTTGAACTAAACTTGCGTCGAGTAATCTTCTTTTAGTGTCTCTTAACAGAAAATTGACATTTGCTACCGTATGATGCTTTTTTCTTTCACGGTATTTTTCGTGTTTAAGTTTTTGCCAGCTTATTCTTTGCCGACAGGCTGTGAACACCACTTTACACTGATTGTGATGTAAATTTAAATATTCTCAGAGCCATAGTTTTGAGGCGATCATGGAAAAATAGGCCTCAGCCATGAAAGAGAAGAGCGTTAAAAAATGTTATTCCTGCAATACTGATATGCAGTATGCGGAGAAAGTGCCATTTAGAATTAAGGGAACACCGGGATTCTGGAAATTGATAGTTGGAGAGTGGGCGGAGCTTGGAGAAGAAATGCTTTACCTTGACGTTTATGTTTGCCCCAAGTGTGGAGAAGTTCGATTAACTGCCGATGAAAAAGCAAAACAGTCCCTTTTAAAGTTAACACCGAAAGCATTCCTGAAAAATTGTGCCGCTTGTGGAAAGGCAATTCCAATAGCCTCAGAACAATGTCCATACTGCGGACAAGAACAAAGTTAAACCATGTTAAAGCATCTAACCACACTCTTTTAATCATCGTTGACAGAAGCTGCAACGTTTATAAGTATTAGGTATTAGAAGATTTGGTTTTAGGCTAATCTGATTTCCTCTACTCTGACTCCTCTCATTTCTCTTAGCAAAATAACGTTTAGTGGCATTAGGATGGTGGCCTTGGCAAAAGCCGGCTTAAATGCTGCTCAGTTATTCCCACACGTTCAGCTAGTTTTTCGGGCTGAGATCGCCGTCTAACAGGGCGATTGATTTCCTCTGCCGTGGAAACAAAAAGGTTCTCAGCGCCGGACTTTCTCTTCCTCATCAATATCCAATATTACATGAGGAAACAACATTATGAAAAATATTGAACATAAAGGTTAAGAAGGAAAAAAATTAAGCGCTAGACTGTCTTAAAGGTTTTTTGAGATTGTTACCAGGGCTTACATATAGCACCAATCCTTTTATTGGCTTGGGTTCGAAATATTAGGGTGGAAGGTGTGTTTGATGGTTGAAGTTAATGAGGAAATTGTAAAACACTACTTTGAGCTGCAGGGGTATTTCGTTTTGACAAATGTATCTTTTTGGAAAGTCCCGGGTAAGAGAGGAATTAAAGGTAGAGGCGATATCGACTTGGTGATGTTTCATCCTATCAAAAAACAAGCGGTCATTGCAGAAGTTAAGGGTTGGCACGAAGAAAAAATGACAGGGGCGTACTTTAAGGACAAAGAGACCTACAATAGGTTGTTTAGTTTTGTAAGTAACGAAGCGATAAGAGAAGCCCACGTGAAATTAGGAACTCGACGTATCAAAAAGGTACTTATTGTTCCAGATTACAATGAAGATTTTAAGCAGAAAGCATTAACTAAAGTCGATGAAATTCTTAATTTTCGAGATGTCTTGGGTGGAATAATAAAAGAAGTTAAAAAGAAACCAAAGGAACCTTACAAATCTGAAGTTTTACAAATGATCAGACTATTGAGCAAGTATGGTTTTTTGAAATGATGAACTGTGTTTGGAGAAAGGGTTTGGAAAAAGTTTTTAGGCTTTTCTTTAAAGATTAAAATGGAGAGTTTGACGTGAATAATGAAGCTTTAAAGTATATTGCTGCTTTTCAGCGGGTTGGAGCGATCTATGAGGAAAGCATTGTGGTTTTGAAGGAGTATGCCCGGACTGAAGATTGGAAAGTTGTAAAGGAGAAAATGCTTCGGGAAAATCTTTTGAAGAAAAGTTCGTCAAAATGGACGGACGATATTTTCAGAACGGTTAAGCGGAGATTTTTTGTTAATCATGCGCTTCTGCCCAGCGGAAGGCATCTTTCAAAATTCATTTCTAAAGATATGCCAAAGTCTTCGAAAATACAGGCTCTGTATGAGTATGTTTGTCATTCGGATCCATTGGTTGACCGGATGATAATTGGACTGGTTGCGCCTATTCTTACACGGTATGGGGCTTCAAGGTTAACGAAACAAATGTTTTTTGATTTTTATAATAGCGAAGCAAAGAATCATCTAGAGCTTAAATCTTGGTCTTCCGTTGTCTCCGCTACTTGGCAAAGGAAGTTCTTTGCTTTTTTGCGCCATTCTGGGATTATGGAAAAGGCACCAAGTGAGGAAATTAGGAAGCCCGTAGTTAGAGTTGAACCATTTACCTTTTTTCTATACGGGCTAATTGATAAAGGAGTTTCTGGGCTAGAGGTTGTTAATAGCTTATTATGGAAAAGATATTTCATGAGCGAAGAAGATGTTGAACAGGCTCTTTCGTCTGCCCAGGAGCGTGGCTGGATTGAGTATCGAAGGTTGGGTAGCATTGTCGAATTAACAACACGTTTTCCTTCCCTGGAGGATTGGCTTAATGGCGCCTTGGGATGAAAATAGATTTCGCCGTTTGGAAGATGTAGTAATTGCAACGATGGAGCGTAGGAGACCTGTGGTAGACGTTCCATACTACATTTATCTTTACAATCCCGCTGAGGAGTTAAGAGCTATTGAAGAGTTTCAAAATTTGGAGCGTAGGCTTAAAACGAAGGGGTTTTCGACTGAAATTATCTGGATTCCTGATCTTATGATATCGGCTCTTAAAAAGTTTAAGCTACTTGATCCTCACATCGTTAGCGTAGAAAAAGAAAGAAGGACTAATATGAAAGGCGATTTGGAGCGCATTTTGCCCGACGAGATAGCATTACAATTAAAGGCTAAACTTAAGGATAAGGAGGTTAGTTATTGTGCGATCCTTCTTCGTTGTGGTGCGCTTTATCCGTTTGTGCATGTTTCTGCGCTTCTTTCTTCTTTGGAAGGTTTTGTCAGGTGTACTCTTATCGTTGGTTATCCAGGAGACAGAGAGGGACAAATGCTAAATGAAAAAGGGGAAACAGTTAGAAGTTATTATAGAGCAGAAATAATTTAGGAGGAAAATGTATGAAGATCAAAAATCTGTTTGAAAAAGATCCTAGTCGAATCATACCTCCTATTGTAAAAATCGATGTCCATGAAGAGAGCATTGTTAGCAAGGAAGTTGAAGAGTATGTTGTTACGGAACAAATCCGCGATTCACTGAACGATATTGTCGACCGCTTTATAGAAGCGAGGGCTGGTCGTCCTGCTGCAGTTTGCGCATGGATTTCCGGATTTTTCGGATCTGGAAAGAGTCATTTTCTGAAGATGCTAGGGTATATTCTGACGAATAAAAAGATACGGCTGTCTAGCGGCGTTGAAGTGGGCGTTGCAGAATACTTTGCGCAGAAGCATAATATAAGGGGGACAGCCATTCTGGCTAAAGAGATTAAAACAAGAGCTTTGTTCGTTTATATGTTAGATTTTGATCGCACAAAAGAAACAGATCTCTCTAGGTTTTTGTTTAGAATTCTGTTGAGAGAGCTTGGCTTTTCCGAGATTTTCTGGGTGGCTGAAGTCGAACGTATGCTTAGAAGAAAAGGACTCTTGGAGAGTTTTGTGGATTTCGTTGAAAAGGAAGAAGGGATGCCATGGAAGGATGTTAGACAGATTGAGACGAGGGTTCGTTCTGTTTTGACTCGTGGATTAGTGAAAGTCGATCCAAAGGCATATCCTTCTGAAACTCAAGCTGCGGAGGCGGTGAAGGATGCAGAGAGAGAATTTACCATGAATCCTGAGAAGCTTGCTAGAAGATTGTTAGAGGAAGCAGAAGCTATTGACCAAAAGAATGGACGATTTATTCTATTGCTTGACGAAGTGGGGCTTTATGTTGGAAGAGGGGTGGACAGGCTCACTGAGCTTAATGCGTTGGCTGAAAATGTGGAAAAAATAGGCATGGGAAAAGTTTGGATTTTTGCCACGGCTCAAGAAGCCATTGAACAGATTCTCCCTCAGATCGAAGCTAGAAGACCTGAACTTGAATGGATTAGAGACAGGTTTAGAATTAGGGTTGATTTACGACCAGAAAATATAGCTACTGTTGTTAATGAAAGATTGCTGAAGAAAAGTCGGGAGTCAGAGGCTTTCACGGAACTTGGCGCTTTGTACCGAAAATTTGAGGGAACTTTGAAGATGAGTGCTTTGATTAAGGAGCCAGCTAGAGATCCTTCTGGTCTTCTCACCAGGCTGAGTCAAGAGGCTTTCTTGGAAAGTTATCCGCTTATGCCTTATCAGGTGCCCTTGATGATTAACATTTTTGGCGTTTTGAGATCCCGTGGGAGGGTTTCACCTGAATTGACTGGAAGAGAAAGGGCAGTGTTGCAAGTGGCTAGATGGGCTCTTTTGAATGTTGTTGATAGGGATGTTGGTGCTTTAATAACGTTTGATACCGTTTATGATGCTATTGTTGAGGAATTGAAGGCTATTCGTTCGGAGCAGCAGGCTTTAATTGAAAGTGAAATTGGGAAGGCTGGAGAGATCGCTGGAATGAGGGTTGAGTCTGTTGCTAAGGCTTTATTTTTATTACAGCAGGTTGGCGAGGAAATACCTTGCACGATCTCGAACATAGCTGCTGTGCTTTATCCTAGCTTAGGGGTAGACCAGAAGGAGCACGAAGAGAGGGTGCGCGCTTGTGTTGAAAGTCTTTTGAAAGGTAGGTGGGTTAAGGAGGAGGAGGGGAAGTTCAGATTTCTGACCGAAGTCGAGAGGACCTTTGAAGAGGATGTTGCGGCTCAGAGAGTAAGGGCTGCGGATAAAGAAGCGATTGTTTTAGAGACGGCTAAAGAAAGTCTTAAGGAGCTTAAGAAGTATAACTATGAGAAGTTAAGGGTTTTTGATGTTCATTTGTGGGTTGATGATCAAGAGATTACAACTGTTGGTCACCTTAAGCTTAAGTTTTACACGCCTTACTGGGTTGGGAATCGAGAGGATCCGTTGGCAGAGCTTTATAATAAAAGTCTTGCCGAGGATGATGTGATTTTTTGGGTGTGTGCAGAGAATGATTCTTTTGAGGCTAAAATAGGAAGAATCGTTGCTGTTCAGCAAGCCTTGAGTGAAAGAGAAAGAAGGGCTCCTTCTCCTCAAGAGATGAAGGAGTTGGAGAGATACCACAGCGAAGTTGAGACAACGAGGACTGATGAGCTTCCGAAGGTTTTGGTTTCTTCAGCTCGGAATGGAACTATAATTTATCGGGGAGAAGAAGACAAACTTTCCGGTAAAGAAAGCCTAGAAGAGGCGTTTAATAGATACATGAAGAAGCTTGCAGATGAGTTATTTACAATGTTTGAGCATGCCAAGGTGAGAATTGATGATGAAGATGTTGGGGCTATTTTATCATGGAAAGCTGGGAGCAGTCTGCCTTCGGTCTATTCTGATTTGAAGCTTATCGATAAAGATGGAAGCATCTCCATTAGTGCTCCAGTGGCTCATATGATTTTTAGTGAAGTTAAGAGTAGGAATGAAAAGGGTGAAGAGTGCACTGGTTTAGCTATTGAAGAGCATTTTGATGGCCCTCCATATGGTTGGGACCCAAGAGTGATTAGATTAACACTTGCCACCTTATTCAAGAACGGTAATTTACAGGTTGAAAGCGTTGGAAGGACATACATATCGCCTGAGGAAAGAGCGTCTCATGATCTTTTCACTCGGGCGCGAGATTTTAGAAAGGCTAGGTTTTTGTTGGGTGCAACGGTAAGTACGGAGCAGAAAAATGAGGCTCGTCGTTTAATGTCTGAGATACTTGGTAGAGGGGTTGGTATTACACTTGAGGAGATTGCTAAGGAGCTTGATAGTGCTGCCGAGGAACTGTTAGGAGATATTAACGATTTGAGAATGAGAGAGGGCTTTCACTCATTGCCATATAAGGATGTCTTGGATGGTTTAGAGAATGCTTTGAAAAGGGTTAAAGAGCAGCCTTCCTATACTCAAAAGGTTTTGAGGTTTATTGACGAAGGCACAATACAGCCCATTAAAGAAGGTGTGACTCTTCTTTCTAAGTTGAAGGATTTTGTTGGCTCTGGAAAGCTGGCGATTTATCGTTCTATTAAGGATTTCGTTGATAGGCGGTTGGATGAGCTTCTGCAGTTAAAGGATGCTGGATTGCGCGTAAAGGGCGAGAGGATGAAAAATAGGATTGAGAGTCGGATATTGGTTGAGGAGTGGGGTGATGTTTATGAAACATTTAGTCTTCTGAAGGGCGAGTATGAGAAATTGTATGTTCATTTGCATTCGGTTCGTCAGAATAAAGCTGAGGAGGCAATTGAGGAGCTGAAGAAGTGGGCGAAGTCTAAGAGGTTGGATGCAAAGGTTGTTGATGAAGCTTTGGAGTCCTTGCAAGAGTTTTTGTGCGATAGTGGTGGAGAGGGAAAATACGATGAGAGTGAGTATGTTTGTGTTACGTGCAGACGATCGCTTTTGTCGTTGAATTACGATATTGAGTCTATGGTTGGGCGTTTTGAAAAGGCTAAGAGAGTTCTTGTGGAGGCGTTGGCTAAGACTGAAGAGAAGAGGAAGCCGACAGTTCCTGAGAAGTGGTCTAGAGAGAGTTTGGTTAAGTCTGTTGAGGATTTTGAGCGGATTGTTGATGAGGCTAAGGATGCGGTTCAGTATGGTGTTAGTAGGAGGAAGAAGGTTAAGGTTAGGGTTGAGGTTGAGCGTGAAGAGGCTTGATGGATAAGGAGCGGAGGTCTCGTTTAAAGAGAGTTGTTGGGCTTGCTAGGCGAGTTGTTGAGGATGATGTAAAAGTTCAGCTTAGGCGGCTTGGGATTGATGAGGATGGAATAAAGCCTGTCGAGAAGCTTCCGTATCTTTCCGTTGAAGATAGGGAGTTGCGGACCAAAATTGTTGAGGCGATTGAGAAAGAGAAGGCTGGTGATATTTCTTATGGTGAGGCTTTCGCTCGATATGTAAGGCATGTTGGTTTTACTTATGTGAACCGAATTGCTGCTTTGAGAGCTATGGAAGTTCGCAATTTGATTAAGGAGACTGTTATTCGGCGGGATGTTTACGCCGGGCGTAGCAGACGTGAATACGAGCTTGCCGAGCGACAGCGTATTTCTGACCCGTATGAATTGTTGAAGGCTGGTTTGGTTGAGGCTTTCAATGAGGTCAGCGCGGAAATTAAAGTTTTGTTTGATGTCAGCAGTGAATACAGCCTAGTTTTTCTCGGGCATAAGGCTCTTTTGGAGTTGATTAGACTTCTCAGCGAAGATGTCCTAGAAGAGGATTGGAAAGCAGACGACATTATTGGCTGGATTTACCAGTATTACAACGAGGAGGCTCGGTTAGATTTCAGGGAGACTAGGCGGAAGCCTAAGGCGGACGATATTCCAGTTATTAACCAATTCTATACACCTCGTTGGATCATTAGAGTTTTGGTTGATAATACGTTGGGTCGGCTTTGGCTGGAGATGAATGGGCATTGTCCAAAGCTTGGTGACCCAGTAAAGAGGACGAAGGAACAGTTGGAGAATCCTTCGGGAGATACAGTTGACGAGTTTTGTTCGTATTTGGTTCCTTTGAGTCAGGAGCCGCCGCCTAGGGAGAGGAAGAGAGTTAGGGAGATCAAAGTTTTGGATCCAGCTTGTGGTAGTGGACATTTTTTGGTTTACGCCTTTGATGTCTTGTTTAGGATGTATCGTGAGGATGAGCCTAACACGCCTGTTGAGGAGATTCCTAGACTGATTTTGGAAAATAATTTGTTTGGCATTGATATTGATTTGAGGGCTGTTCAGCTTGCGGCTTTGAGCCTTTATTTGAAGGCTAAGTCATATAATCCGAAGTTGAAGATTACGAAGATGAATTTGGTTTGTGCCGATGCACGTATAACAGATGGCAAAGTTAGGAAGGCTTTCTTGGAGAGGTTTGCTGATGATCCAGAATTGCAAAGGATCTTTGCCAAGATTTTTGAGGATTTAGAATACACCTACGAGATTGGCAGTCTTTTGAAGGTTAGGGAGCCGTTTGAAAAGCTTTTAGAAAGAAGAAGACAAGAGAAAGGCATGCAAGCTATTCTTTTTCCACGGATTAAGGGGCAGACAGCAATAACGAGAACCGGGAAGATAGAAGGACAAGCCAAGCTAGAATTAAAAGTAATAAAAAGTGAGGAAAACGCCCAAGCCATTTCTATACCTAAAGAGGTTACTTTAGAAGAGATGCTCAAGGCTTTAAGAGATTTTGAAAAGGAAGCGATGGAAAAAAAAGACATGGGAACACTTCTTTTTGCCTCTGAAACTGAGAAATCGGTCGGTCTTCTATCGCTTCTCTCTAACAATTATGATGTTGTTCTAATGAATCCACCTTATGGAGACATGTCGCCAAAGACAAAAGAATATTTGCGCAAACATTACCCCAAGACTCATTATGATTACTATGCTGCGTTTATAGAGCAAGCCGTTGAACTCTGTGGACCTCGAGGTTTTGTCGGCATGCTCACTAGCAGAACCTTCATGTTTCTAGAATGGTTTGAAGAGGTTAGGACTGAGATTCTCCATAAATATTCAAAGCCTGAGATTCTTTTAGACTTGGGTTCTAATGTTCTCGACGAGGCTGTAGGACTTTGGGCTTCTACTGTAATTAGAAAGAGGGGTGCGCAATCTATAAACAGAAGCGAGGAGTGTTTATTTTTCTCGCTCACTCAATTTCTCGGAGAGAATGAGAGAATTGGTGTCTTTGAAGAGGCTCTATTGTCGTGGCTTAAAAAAAGAAAGCATAATGTACTCTACCCAATCAAGCTGGAGAGTCTTAGGAAACTTCCTAGAATGCCCTACAGTTACTGGATTCCTGAAAGTTTAGTTGAACTCTTCGAAAAACATCCCCCTCTGGATAAAGACGCTGCCAAAAAACCGCATAAACTAAAGATTGCGGACCTAAAGCAAGGCTTGGCAACAGCAGACGATTATCGCTTTTTGCGACGCTTCTGGGAAGTAGACCCAGAGTCTATAGGGCGTAATAAAAGGTGGGTGCCTCATGCCAAAGGTGGTGGCAAATTCTATGCTGAGATAGATCTAGTAGTAAACTGGGAAAACGATGGAAAAGAAATCATTGAATTTGTTGATAGTAAGGGGAAACAAAAATCTCGTCCACAAAATATACCTTTTTACTTCCGTGAAGGTTTAAGTTGGGAATTTATTGTCAGCACCGTTTGGCTCGAAGTGAGTTTACTTCCTCATAATGTCATATTTAGCGTTGCTTCTCAAGGTTTTTTCCCGGAAAAAGCTGAATATACATTACCACTGCTTGGTTGGGGGAATTCAAGCCTCGCTGCCTATTTGTTCATGGTTCTTGATCCTTTAATGCACTGTCGTCATGTGGGTTATTTGTCAAGATTACCTGTGGCTGATGAGACTCTTAAATCAGAAAAATTGGGAATGCTTGCAAAAGAAGCTTATGATATTCTTACAGAATGGGCTACAGGAAATGAAGTTTCCACCTTATATATCAAGCCTTGGATTCTCCAAATTGTACAAGGGTGTAAACCATCTGAAAGACCTATTACTCAACACCCCCTAGCTGAACAATTTGGGTGGGCAGATTGGCCTAGTCTAAAGGCAATTAGGGGCGTAAAGGGTTCACTGCATATGTCAATCAAGGAGTTGGCCGACCTTTGCGTACAACATGAGAGGTTAATAAAGGAGAGATTATACGAGATTCAGGAGATTATTGATGAAACGGTTTACCAAATATATGACATCAATGAAATCAACAAAGAAAAAATCGAAAACGAGCTTAGGACCCTCCGAGGTTTTCCCAAAGCTCTAAAAAAGACTTACGAGGAGTCTGTAAAACCTGATATAGCAGCTTTAGAGCACATACAACGTCTTCTATCACACTACATTAAACTCGTAATGGAGGCAAGCCAAGACGGAATACTTTCTATGCGTAAATTGATTGAAGAAGTTAGAATACATTTAGTAAGGGACTTTGGTGCTGAACAATTGGAAAAAAAAGAAAAAGAGATAGAAGAAGTTTTTGGAAAAAGCCTTGAAGATTGGATTGCGTCAGACTACTTTGATTTTCATGTCAACCTTTACAAGCGGCGTCCTATCTTTTGGCATCTTACATCATCAAACTTCTCAACCGCACGAGGTTCTAAAGGAATTATCAACATATTCATACATTATCATAAGCTTGACAGGGACACGATCCCAAAAATCCTAACAAATTATGTGAAACCAGAAATAGAAGCAACAAAATGGAAAACCGAACGCTTAAAACGAGAACTCCAAGAAGCAAGAAACCAAAACAACAAATCAAGAGAAAAAGAACTCTCCAAACAACTCGAAGCAGCACTTTCAACACTAGAAGAACTCGAAGGATTCAAAAAAGCACTCGAAACAGTTCATAATCCACGACCAGATAAAACAAAGCTTCCAAAAAACCCAACATGGGTCCAGCAAAAAATAGCTGAAGTAAGAGACAACGGCTACAACCCAGTCATAGATTACGGCGTAAGAGTAAACATAGAACCCCTAAAAGAGGCTGGGCTACTCCACAAAGCAGCCCAGAGGGTCAAATAAATGACAAAACAAAACCTCAAAATAGTCCTACAAACAACCATAAAAGAAGCCTTCTCAAACAACACCCCAATCGTAGTATGGTACGACAACGGCGGAACCCTACAAACCCTCATAGAAAACGTAACACTCAAAGACATTGAACTCATCAAATACCAAGGAAGCTACTTAACAATACGTGTCAAAATAGAATCCGAAAAGGACTTCAAAAAACAGCGCCTCATATATGTGCCAGAAAAAGCTCCAGAACCTAGCTGGCTGAGAGACTATGAAATCTTCGGGAACCGACTGGACCTAGACCTGACAACAATCCTAAACCAATACTTCAGACTACCCCTAGACAAAGAACTAAAAACCATACTTACACCTGCAAACTGCAGACGCCTAGCAACAAGATGGGACGAAATCCTAGGTGACATAGAATCCCCGTTAACCCCAGACAAACTCAAACAAGCCCTACTAGCCACAATATTTGAACAACCCCACCAATTCGACATAAAAAACGCCATATTCACCTACCTAAAACATCACGACACATTAAGCGAAAAACTCGAAAAATCAAACCTAAACCAAACATTCCTACAACTCCTACAAGAACAATACGGCTACAAACCAGCCAAAAACGAACAAACACTCAACCCCAAACGGTTAGCAGCCACAATACTTCTAACAGAACTTGTTTACAACTCAGGTGGACTTGCCGAAAAAGAATTCACCGACATCCTACCAGCCAAAAACAAAAGGAAATTTTGGGCAAGCCTCGTTCCTGAATGGGCATCAAACGAAGACTATAAAGAAGACTTCGTGCAATGGTCCCAACAATTAGAAAAGGAATACGACATAACAACCAAAGTAAAAGGCAGACCTGAAACAGAAAATGCAACCAGCTTCAAAACAATAGACGAAGCATTACTAGAAGAAATACTAATAAGAATAGGTAGCGAAGGACTAAAAGGCATAAGAAAAAATCTAACCTACATTAAAACCATCCTACAAAAAAGACAAGACTCTATATGGTCTCGCCTGGGGCTCTTCCAAGAATGGAAAATAATCAACCTCTCCATCAACCTTCTCGAATCCATCCAAGACTCCTTAACAATACTGGAAAAATCACCAGATGCAATAGCACTGCTGGAAAACTACAGCAAAGATGACGGCTGGTGGCAAATCGACCAACTCTACAGAGAACTCGCCACCATCGACAAACCAGTAAAACCAAAAGCAAAGGAACTTTTCCTAGACGCACCCAAAGAACAATACCAAGAATGGCTAAGAAAACTTAACAACACATTCACCCTAGCCATAGAAAAACAGCAAAAATGGCAAATCCCAGGCGCTACAGACCAAAGAAAATTCTGGGAAAAACACATCCAACCACATAGAGAAAAAATAGCAGTATTTTTCCTAGACGCCTTCCGATACGAACTCCAAAAACGTCTCGCAGAAACACTTCAAAAAACCCCTATGGAAGTTAAACACCATGTCATGTTAGCAGCGTTACCATCCATCACGGAAATATGCATGCCTGCTCTCCTGCCAAGCACAACCATGAACATCAGCGTATCCAATGGATCCTTAAACGTAACACTTAACGGAAAAACAGCTCTGACAAAAACCCACCGAATAACATGGCTTAAAGAAAAATTCGGCAACAACATCACCTGCCTAGACCTAAAAGAACTCGAGAAACCCCCTGAAGAATTAAGAAAAGAACTCGCACAAACTCAAATCCTAATTGTTCTTGACCGAGAAATAGACAAGGCAGGCTCCTTCATCACAGAAGAACTTCTAGACTATTTTGACAAACTTCTTTCAGGAGTAAAAAGAGCCGTTGAAAACATTGCTCAGATAGGCTTTAACAAAATCCTTATAACAACAGACCACGGATTTCTATTCTATCCCTTACCTAACAAAATAGATACTACGGAAAGCATTCCAGTCACACCTGAAACCGTCGTAAGCAAACGCTACTGCCTAGGCAAACCACCCCAAACACCTGCAACCATATCCCTCCACGGTAAAGTCCTACCATACCTATCAGAAAACACAAGCGCCCTTTTCCCAATAGGAACCGCATGGTTCCCAAGACCAGGACCTAAAGAGCCATTCATCCACGGCGGAATAAGCCTCCAAGAATGCTGCATAGGAATACTCGAATGCACACCAAAAAAGGTCACAAGAGAAAAAGTAGGAGTCAAAGTCTCACTCCCAAGCATCATATCAAGCGCCATATTCATAATCTCACTACAACCCTACATCAAACAAATATCAGACCAGCCAAGAACCGTCACAGTGGAACTATCAGAAAAAGGTCAAACAATCTTGCGCTCAGACCCTGTAGAAATAATCGATAAGGAACAAACGTTAACCCTCAAACTTCCACGAATACCAAAAGAAATAGAAGTGAAAGTCAAAGACTCAGAAACAGAAGAAGTGCTTTTCACTAAACAAATAAAAGTGAGCTTGGAAGGTTATGATGAAACACTTTAATCCAAGGGATAACAAAACAATAATGGAGGCATAAATTGTGGTTGAGCATCCCGAACCAGACGACCTCGACCGCAAACTGCTCTCCTTATTTCCAGGAAAAGTCGTCAGAAAAGACTTAATATGGCCTCTCAAGGGTCAACTAAACGTTCCAACATACGTACTCGAATATCTGCTAGGAAAATATTGCTCATCTTCAGACCCAAAAGTAATTGAAGCGGGACTCGAAGAAGTCAAACGTGTACTTACTGAAAACTATGTTCGACCAGATCAGAACGAGCTAATAAAATCAAAAATCAGAGAGAAGGGCCGCTACAAAATTATAGACAAAGTAAAGGTGAAGCTTCAGGAAACCGAAGACAAATATTGGGCTGAACTGACAAATCTTCAATTATCCTATGTTAACATTTACGAAAACATTATCAACAAATATGAAAAGCTTCTAGGAGGCGGAGTTTGGGCAATCGTTGATGTATCCTACCATTCTGACATTTTTCATCATGGAGTGTTAAGACCGTTTGTAATCGATGAACTGCGCCCTATAGAACTAGCGGTCGCTGGCCTAGAGGAAATCAAACAGAACCGCCATCATTTCACTCGCGAAGAATGGATAGACGTTCTTCTCAGGAGTATAGGTTTCGAACCAGCCAAATTCAACAAGAGACTAAAAATGCTTTTGCTATGCCGCCTAATCCCTCTAGTTGAAAATAACTACAACTACGTGGAGCTAGGCCCGAGGGGCACGGGAAAGAGTTATGTCTACCGCGAAATATCTCCATATTCCATATTGGTGTCAGGAGGAGAAACCACTGTTCCCAGTTTGTTCGTCAGTATGGTGGGAAGAGGACGCATCGGACTTGTTGGTCTATGGGATGTGGTGGCTTTCGATGAAGTGGCAGGTTTAGAAAAACTCAGCAATGCAGCAGCAGTTCACATTCTAAAAGACTACATGGAATCAGGCAGCTTTTCAAGAGGGAGAGAAGTCATAAACGCAAACGCATCCCTCGTTTTTGTTGGGAACATAGACTTCAACATAGAAAACATCATGCGCACCTCTCATCTCTTCATTCCATTCCCCGAACAAATGCAAGACCCAGCATTCATAGATCGATTTCACATGTATCTCCCAGGCTGGGAAATCCCAAAAATCCACCCGGCCTTTTTCGGAAACCACTACGGATTTGTCGTTGACTACCTAGCAGAGGCCCTTAAGGAGCTAAGATCCACAACATACACAACTGCAATAGACAAATACTTTAAGCTGGGAAAAGCTTTGACAAAACGTGATGAAAAAGCAGTTCGCAAGACGGTTTCAGGATTAATCAAACTTATTCATCCAGATGGAAAATTTACCAAAGAAGACTTAGAGGAATATCTTATACTCGCCCTTGAAATGCGACGAAGAGTGCGTGAACAACTTAAAAAAATGGGAGGTGTCGAGTTCTGGGATACCAACTTCACGTACCTAGAACTAGACACAACCAAAGAGAAAGAAGTCAACATACCAGAAAAAACAGTCATAGGTCCAATTCTCTTGCCAACAGAACCCATGGTAGGAGAAGTCATAGGTCTTTCCATAACCCAATCTTTTGGAGCACTTCAACGCTTCGAAGTAGTGGCTACAGAAGGTACGGGGCGACTAATACCGTTGGGGTCAATGATGAGGGTCATGAAAGAATCTCTTAAAGCAGCCTACGAATACATGAGCCATAACCACAAAATCCTCGGAATAAATCCTGACTTCAAAAAAGATTACGACATAACGGTTTTAGCAACGCAAATGGGCATACCCAAAGAGGGCCCATCAGCTGGAATAACAATCTTGACAGCCATGGTCTCAGCATTAGTAAAGAAACCCGTTCGAAATGATGTAGCAATGACAGGAGAAATCACACTCTTCGGAAAAATTCTACCAGTAGGCAGTGTTCAAGAAAAATTAATTGCAGCAGCAGAAGCAGGGATAAAGAAAGTCTACATCCCCGTAGGCAATGAAAAAGACATCGAAATGTTGCCTAAAGAAATTAAAAACAAACTTGAAATTAAGCTTGTTTCAAGAGTGGAAGAAGTCCTTAATGATGCTATTATAGGTTACCAGACCATAGGACCATCAGAGCCCTCTCCTCCCGAAATTGAAGAAATAGGCATAAAACCAGAGAAACCTTTCACCAGCCTGACTCAGATATACCAGTTAATCAGCAGTTTAAAAGGTCACGTTCAAATACTGGACAAAGATTTTGGTGAAGAGGGCTTCCCTTTCCTGTCAAAGCTTACTCCCTTACATGCTAACAAGCTCCAAATTCTCTCTGGAAAGTCACGTTTATCAACAAATCTAAAGCAAGTATACAAAGCATTCAAAGAGGAGATGCAGCAACGTGGGATTTCCGTGGAATTCAGAATACTAAACGACAAAGACGCCCAAGAAATCCACGACAGGTATCTGATAGCCCAAGGCGTCGCCTACAACACACCGCCATGGAACATAATTCACAAAAAACTTGGTGATATTCGCAGAATAGAGGATTACTGGTCTAAGAAGACATACTTTGAGAAATACTGGAGCAGAGCAACTGAAATCTTTAAAATACCTACTTAAGCATCCCCCTAAATGGGTGGATAGAATCAGACTGGAAAGTGCCTGCGTGAATGTTTGGTTATGTCCAGTTAAACCGAAAAGCTGGCGAATCATCAAAAATACCAAAGTTTATGGCGCTCCTAGGCATGCCTCTAAAATTATGAGCCAAGTTAAACCTAACGATCTCCTAGTCTTCCACGTTCTAAAGCCGATAAACGGCATAGTCGCAGTATGCAGGGTAACCTCAAGAGTCTATGAAGACCGCAAAGACATTTGGGGAAAGGATCGTTATCCACTCAGAGTAAAAATAGAATTTATCCAAAGCCTACTAATAGACGAAAGTACCCCAATTCCCATTAGCCACTTTTTTGGCGAAACTACTCACAACGAGTTCAAAATTGAACCATACCTAAAAAATGTATGGATAACCAAGCTTACAAAAGAGCAATACGATAAAGTTGCAAACGCTTTCAGAAAAGCTGAGAAGAAAAAGCATGTCAAGATAGAATAAATTGTAAGAGCCGATTCCGCGCATAAACCAACGAAATTTTATCCCAAGACCAAAAAAGTTTTCCTTAACAAGAAACATTGTAGGTGCATACACCTATTTCTTTTTCGGACGTCGTACTCTTTTTTGTATCGGTAAGATGGAATGCTCTTGTACATCCTCATGTATTTTCGCGCATCAACATAGGGTCTAACACCTTAAACCTGACATGAGCATTTTTCGAATCTTTTTAAAGAGTCATGATTTTCTAGAATGATGAAGAAAATCGTTTATACTAATTTGGATATAATCTTTAAACGACTGTGTGGAAGAAAAATGTCGTACCAGTTAACTAGATCGTTGTTTGAAACAGGTAATCTCAAGTCCATCTTCGTGCACTCAGACTATGCGACACCAGAGGAAATGAAAGAAGATTTTGTAAAATTTGCTAAAGCGCGAAATTTTGTCGAGCCCTCGATTGAAAGGACTGAAGAAGAACGCTGGCTTATGAAATTAACGGAGATTGTAGAAGTTAAAGAACCTACTCCGGCAAAAATTCCTTACCACTACAGCTTCTTCATTATACCTCATTGGGGCTTCTGGGAGTTCTATACTAATGTTCGAAGACGCGTCGTTCAGAGGGTGATCGAGGGGCTAATTCAATTTACACCTAAGCTAGAACATAAATTCGTGCCACCTAACCGCCTGATATCATTAGTAAAAGAATACGAATCAGATGAAATGTTAGCCTTTGCGGCTAAGCGTGACTATTTTGCTTTGACAAGATCAAGCGAATTCAAGATAATTAGCGACGAAGTGTCATTAAGGCTAAGTTCCACACCTGAAAAAATATGGAGCCATTATGGCCGATTAGTAGAGGAAGAAGTAATAGGTCCGCTTGCGATAGGAGCGGCCCAGCTGAGGATAATATCTGGTCAAAAAACCTGCAATCTTTGGGTCAGAACGTCTGGACAAATTTATCAAACAGCGGGAAGCAAAGAACTCTTTCATGATATAAGGCAACGTCTTATCCGCATAATGGAGAAACAAACAGAATGGGCACAATATTTTCCGTTAGCTGAAGCTCAGGAAGTTGAAGAGAAAGGAGTTACTATTCGCGGTGCTAAATTAGTTCAAAGAGGACGTCCATTTGTTATAAAGTTAAGCAAGCCCTTTGAAGAGAGAGAATACGACAAGCTCAAAGGAATTTTCGTTTTTAATGCCAAGAGAAGCGGATTTATTGGAACAATAGAAGATGAAGTTAAAAAAGCGTCTTTTATAGTAAGAGCTACAGACACGAGGGGGGGGTGGCGACGCTATAATAACTGCTAAAGTCGGGGGAGATAACATTGTCATTGATCCTCTGCCATCCACAACTGTAAGATGCCTTGAAAAGATATACAGAGTTATCATCGAAAAATTTGATACAAAAGCACTTCTTATCGAGCCTCAGATTGGATAGGAGCGGTTTCCAATTGTCGATACATATTGCCCATCATCTGAATCACATGAAGTTAAAGAACTGGGCATACTCGCTTTTTAGGCCAAGTTGCGTCCTTTATGACAAAGGTTTTTCAGAGGTTCGGAAAACGCCTGCAATCACCACGCCAGATAAATCATTTTCGCCAGACATAATTGCATGGTCAAACATGGTGACGTTGATATTAGATGCGAAATCTGGAACACCTCAACCAGATGAAGATTTTAATCAAGCAAAAGAATATCTGCAGGTTCCTAAAGAAACTCTAACGCGCTTTTTAGAACATCCAGTTAATGATGTCGAAGTTATTTTGTTATATTTGGAGGAAAACCTAAGAGAACATGCCCCGAGAGAAGGACTCCTAAGTAAACTTGCATTAGAGCCAAAAATACTCATTTGGGCGTTAGACCAAACAGCCGGGCAAATACGTCTATTTTATGGCAAGCACTCTAACTCAGACTTAGATACGCTCCTTAAAGCAGGATTACCGGTAAACCTTCTTCCACCACGGGAGATTTTTATTCAACCTGACTCTCCATTATCTATGCTAGCAAGAGAGGTCTTCTTGCGCTTGATGCAACTAGCATATCGCAGCAGAAACAAAACATTTTCCTTAGATACCATCGCACAAGAACTAGAGGGACAGGTTTTTGCTTTAAGTCAGAGTGAAGAAAAAGCAAAATTGCGAAAAGTCATAGCAATGGGTGTTAGGGAAAACCTTTGCCGGCCAACAGAGCCAGACTGCTGGGAGTTGAATTTAGTTTTTGCAAATCCGGAAGCTTACCTGAACAAATTAAATCGATTACTTGAACAGAAAAACCTGGAAACATTTATGCAAGTTTAATAGTTATCGATGGACATTTTGCTCACGTTTGTCGGTTATAATTTAGCCTTTTCTTTCCTTTGTTTTCTCGAGTTTTCAGTTTCAATTTCTTTAGGGACGAGTTCTAGGAAGTCTGCTCCCTTTAGGTGTTTAGCGTCTTTTTCTGAAAGCTCTATTGTTTCGCCTTTTTGCGTAGTGTTTGTTACCCATGCAGAAGTGTGCGCTTTAACGATTCTGAATTTTGGCATGGCTAATCCGCCTACGTTATGCCAGTAATGTCGCATATAGCTTGGGGACGCTTTTATCCTTCCTTGTCTAAAACTACATCCTTTGGCAAGCTGCTAATTATTTGGACAATTCCAAGGGCTGATGAACCTCTCCCAACATTCTCCAGAATTCTAGTGATCTGTGCTTTATCAGAAGTTTGACGCTTCCGTCCCTACAGGCGTCTTAACCAAATTAATCACGCTATATTTCCTACTAATTTTGCAGAAAGCATAATTATGGTTTGCGATAGTGCAACATGACTATTAAACAACCAACCTGCATAAAGATACCTTGAAACGAAAGGATACCCCATCAAGCGCAGAAATAGAACATTCTCTTAGTTGCTGCTAAGCGAATGTTTTGAAAATTCTATGAAAGCTCAAATGTAACATGAAATAAGAGTGTTGACGCTGGATGCCGTTTGCTAAAAACTCCAACTTTTATTTTAGCAATTTTTAAAGGCGGCTATTTTTGAGACGCTTTCGGTTGTAAAGGCACGAAAGGTTGTCGAAAACCTTCCACTTTTGGGGTAAAAGGAGAAGCTTTTGCTTATAAAGTGAGCTGTGGGGCTTCTAGATGATTATTTTGGTTTATATGATGGGCATGCTATACATATGAGTGAGTTGTCTCTAACATTTAAGATGTAGAGTTTCTGATCGTTTGAAACTATTTGTTTTGTTCTGTATCCCTCTATTTTGTCGTGGAAACGCGTGCGTTTGCAATATCCTTCTTCGTCGATGTGCCTGCATGTGTATTTGCCTTCCACTCTCTCGATACAGCTGTTGCGAATCCATGTGAGGGCATTTTCAATGTTGGTTAACTTGTTCGCGAAGTCTAAATATCTTACAGTGGATGTGTCTTGCACGGCCCTAAGTTTAACGTCTATGTCAAGGATTTTCCTGTCGTTTTGGGCCATGGTCTGGGATAGGGCTTCCTCAAGCCCTGAAAGTTTCTGGCTGATTGCTCTGTTTGAATCCCACTGCCTTTGGATTTGGACGTGAAGCTCATTTGTTTTGGCTGTCAACTTCTCTTCAAGCTTGGATAGGCGCGTTTCCAGCTGTTGGAGTCCCGCGTTAAGCTTTAAGTCCTCGGCTTGGAGAGTCTCCAGCACATTCAACTTAGCCAGCTTTCTTTCCAGCATGGTAACATGTTCTTCTAAAATTTTGGCTCTAGTCTCCAGTTTATCAAGCCGATCAGCTAAATCGGCAGCTTGCTTAAGCCTCGCGCTGGGGCTCTCGCGTGGCGAAAGCAACTCGTAGACTTTAAAGGTGGAGCAGCCGAGCTTTTGGGCTATTTGGCGATATGAGTATCCACGTCTCCTAAGCTCCACCATTTCAGCCTTAAGTTTATCGTTATCGTATTTCTTCCTCGGCATTTAACCCACCAAAAAACGTTATATGATAACGTTATATGATGACGTTATCGCGCCCATACGTTCTATACTACACTTTCTACCCCACATTGCTATTCCTCCTCATCTTCTTCGACGAAGGCCCACTTTATTATCTTCTCGTCAACGCCCATTTCCCTGGCGTCTTCTGGACTGTTTAGCAGCCATTGAACCCTTTCCCTGTCACCGTCTTCGAGCGCGTTCATCAGCTCCTCCTCGAAAGTTCCATTTTCCAGTTCCTCCTGTACAAGTCCGCCCCATCCCTCGTCTTCGACGTTTCGACTAGGCTCCTCTGGCAGCTGAAAACCGAGCCTTGACAAGACTTTGCTTATTCCCTCCATGTTTCCTTCTTCGGCCAAAGACTTCAGAAGCGCCACATCTGTATGCCTTAGATACCTTAATCTTTTTACGATGCTAAAGCCTCGGCATAGGCACAGCGTATACGCCCTCTTTTTGCGGCTCTTCCTGACCCAGACGCTTAAACCCGACGACACGTCAACAAGTTTGAAACCCTTTGTTGGGAGTTCATCCTCTCCGTATCGAGGGTCTGACGGCATATCCCATATCTCATAGTGTGGACATATGTTGCTGAGTCGCTCTTTAGGCAACAGTTCAATCAGCTTATCCCAAGTTAAATCGTCGCTCAACTTCACATGCGCTATATAAGTTTCCTTTTTACCCTTGCAGAGCACAATGTTCCATGTGTTATCCCTCTTCCACTTTACAGCTATCCTTCCGATTCTACGTCCAGTCAACCCATCCACTAAGGCGAATGGAGATGTCAACCAATATTTTCCCATGCAAGCTACCTCTCAAAACATTCTTTTGGGGCGGCATGAACCGTATGGGCGGGAGAGACATATGTGGTTAAAACTCGCATTCGATACCCGTCAATAGATCTTAAGATGCCTACGCGCGCACCAACAAACTTCAACAAGTTAGCACTCAAATTTTTAGGAAAATCTGGAAGAAAATACTGCCCTCCTGCAACACTTACGATAGTTCCATTTGCAGTTTCGACTATTTTCTGTAGCCGGCCAACGATTTCCTCCCATACCTGTAACGTTTTCATATGCGTCAATAATAAGACTGTTTTTCAAAAACTTAAGTTTTTTCGAACCGTAAATTTTATTAACACACTTATGTTCTAAAAACTTATAATTGGATGATCTGAGTTGGGTAGGCCTCGAATAACCGATCCTTTGGAAGGGGGATTAGCTTCCAGAGTTTATTTAGCGGCTTTCCCGTGCTTCAGGTCATGTTACCAGATAGCCAAAATGGTGGTTTCCGGCTCGGCGGTTAACTCAAGCGGGAGGATACTAAAATTGGCTCTAAAATTCGACGGCCATTTTGACATAAAAGATGAACGGGTAACAATGCATAGGGTCAGAACCTTGATCATGTCAAAGGCCGAACCCTTCATTTCAAAACTTGCAACAGAATGCCAACTCAGCCCTGACGAGGTAGAAGCCCTCAAAAGTTTTGTGCCGAACTTCAGGAAAATAATGGGTGCCTATATAGACTTGACTTTAAGACGAAAACCCGATTACCTAAAGCATGAGGTGAAAGCCTTTGAAGAACTCTCAAATGGCCTGTGCCTAACTCTGTACATTGCAAGACTTTGCTCCCATGCCTCTCCACAAGCAACGGACTTCAGCCTCTCCATGCTTGGCGTCACACTACCCGTTGTCTTGGGAACAGGCGGTCTCTGCAACGAGGAGATACTCCATTTCACAAGAAACCTCGCAAACATAACCTCACAGAAAACCCTGACAGACATGTACATAAAAGTCAGGAAAGCCATTTCACCGCAATATGAAATGGTTATGACGATGCTTGAAGGCTTCGAAAAATACTACAAAGAACTTGAAAAACATGTGATGAAAAGAAACTGAAGCATCTTCATTTAAGTTATATTAGACCATAACTGCCTTAGAAGAGACGTTTTCATAAATGTTTTTATAGGGCATGTTCTAACACTGTTTTCTTACACCTTTACAATTTTTCTGGTTGTTTATTTTGGGAAAGTATTTAACAAGGCATCACCCTTTATATGCTGAGGGTGCCTATGGGTGAAAAGTTGACGTTTTCAAGTATAATCTTGAAGGAAGACTGTTGGCATGTTTCTTGGCATCCAAGTCGCCAAGTAGTTAAAGCCCTATCAAAAGCAGGAGTCTTTATAATGCTGCTTCAGAATCAATTTACCAGTAAATTAATGTTCAAATCCCACCCCCCGCACTTGAAATAAAGCCTCATGAAAGCGTATTTGACTTTCAATTCCCCTTACTTGGGATTTTTCCTTGCATCCACAACGAAATAACAACGCTTGCAAAAACAT
>Ga0078972_1007421_pt1 | contig 24380 bp, 26 predicted proteins | sample YelNatPaOPGAMG01_FD_67568 | JGI IMG/M metagenome (GOLD analysis project Ga0078972, IMG submission 67568) | Hot spring thermophilic microbial communities from Obsidian Pool, Yellowstone National Park, USA - OP-RAMG-01 (SPADES assembly) (version 2) | ecosystem: Environmental > Aquatic > Thermal...
GATGTAACTGCAATCCCAGGGATGGGCATTGAGGGTCTGGTGAACGGACATACCATCCTCGTGGGCAGCCATGCTTTCTGCCACGCCAATGGTGGCGACGGCGAGCGCCTTTGCGCACAGGTTTCCGAGGCCGAAGGCAAAGGTCAGACCGTGGTGGTGATCAAAGACGCTTGCTGCGACTCGGCCTGCTACTTGGCTATCTCCGACGCTCTGCGCACCGGAGCGCCAGAAACACTTGCCGAGGTCAGACGTGCCGGCGTAGAACGCACGGTGATGTTAACCGGGGATAATCCCTTCATCGCCAAGGCCGTTGCCCAAAAGGCGGGCATTGACGAGGTACACGCCGGGCTATTGCCCGAGGACAAAGTGCGCATCATAGAGGCCCTGCAAAAGTCTTATGGTCATGTGGCCATGGTGGGCGACGGGGTCAACGATGCTCCGGCGATGGCCAAGGCCAGCGTGGGGATCGCTATGGGGGCTGCGGGCACCGATACCGCCTTGGAGACGGCGGATATCGCCTTGATGAACGACGATCTGAGCCGGCTGCCCTTCGCCATTCGCCTGAGCCGCAGGGCAACGCGCGTTGTGCGGGCGAACATCGCCTTTTCGCTCGCCGTCAAACTCATCTTCCTGGCCCTGGCGATAGGAGGTCTCTCCACCCTGTGGTTGGCCGTGCTGGCGGATACGGGGGCCTCGTTGGTCGTGACGCTGAACGGATTACGTATGCTGAGCTTCCGTGAGGGCCGCTAGAGGGCGCTCGACGCGGTATCCCGTTTTCCCCGGCGCCTTTTTGACCGGCCGCTCCATTTTGGCTATATTTAATTCGGTTATACATCGCGGATCGCCACGAAATCGAAGCAGCGACTCTCTCCGAGCCGCCGAGCCTAAAGGTACCTTGCCCATGGCTCTCCGGCCGCAGTGAAGGGCTTGGTCCCTTCCAACGGTGCAACGGGAAACGGTTGCGCCCCCCGTGTTTGGAAAGGAGAGGACGCCGAACTGTCAGCGTCTCTCCTTGTTCGGGGACGCTGGCTTTTTTTATGATCCCCAGCGAGGAGGGGGTAATGCTTGAGGGGCGCGCAGAGCGCGGGCACCGTCCTGTGTCGTCATCAGGTGTCTCCGGGGTGTCTTTTTAGGCCATGGCGTGTAAAGCGTGCCTATTCGCGGCCAAGCCATAACGGGATTGTACTTTATAGCCTGAAGGGAACGATGAAGCGCAATGGCGTACGGTTGGTTTCGGTTCTCTTGGCATTGGCTTTGCTGGGGCTGGCCGGGTGTCAGGCGTCGCCCACAGCCACTGCCCGGCCGCAGCCGACGGCGGCCAAACCCACGCCGACGGCAGTCGTAAGGAAGATGGGGCAGTTATTGTTAGCGACGACAACGTCCACTTATGACTCTGGCCTCTTAGACTATCTGCTGCCTGACTTTGAGGCCAAATACAACGTGAAGGTCAACGTGGTGGCCGTAGGCTCCGGGCAGGCGATGGAGCTCGGCAAAAGGTGCGACGCCGACGTGCTCCTGGTGCACTCGCGCGCCGCTGAGGAGCAGTTCGTGGCCGAGGGCTTTGGCCTCAAGCGATACGACGTCATGTACAACGATTTCGTCATCCTGGGGCCGGCGGCAGATCCGGCGGGGATCAAGGGAATGAAAGACGCTGCGGCGGCCTTCGCCAAGATCGCCGAGGCCAAGGCACCCTTCATCTCGCGGGGAGATCATTCGGGCACACATATCAAGGAGCTGGACATCTGGAAGGAGGCCAATATCACCCCCAGCGGCGATTGGTATCTATCCTTGGGCCAAGGGATGGGCGAGACCCTCACCGTGGCCAAGGAGAAGGGAGCCTACACCCTTTCTGACCGTGGCACCTACCTGAGCCGCAAGGACGACCTGGGGCTGGTCGTGCTCGTCGAGGGGGATGAGGCGCTCTTTAACCCCTATGGGGTGATCGCCGTCAACCCGGCCAAGTGTCCTCAGGTGAACGCGGACCTGGCTGAAAAGCTCGTCGACTGGCTGCTCTCTGTAGAGACCCAGGAGAAGATCGCCGCTTTCAAGCGCGCCTCAGGCCTGCCGCTCTTCTTTCCCAACTCGGAGGCCTGGCGTGCGGCGCACAAGTAGGGGAGATCATGAGTGAGCTATTCCGGGGGGCCATTCAGGCTCTGCGCTTGATCCTAACTTTGGATCCTCAGGTCCTAAGCATCTTGTCCCTGACCTTACGGGTGACGGGGACGGCGCTCCTTTTTAGCACGCTCATGGGCGTGCCCCTGGGCGGGTTGCTGGCTTTGAAGCGCTTCATAGGCAGACGAGTAGTCATCGCCCTCCTCTATACGGGAATGGGCCTGCCGCCGGTGGTAGTGGGGCTTTTCGTTTACCTGCTTCTCTCGCGCAGCGGCCCTTTGGGCTACCTGGGCTGGCTCTTCACGCCTCGGGCGATGATCCTGGCCCAGGTGATCATTTCCTTGCCCTTGGTCATGGGCTTTACGATGGCTTCGGTCATGGGGGTGGAGCCCGAACTACGCCTTCAGCTGGCCTCTCTGGGGGCCACGAACTGGCAGGCCACCTGGACCATACTGAAAGAGGCCCGGAACGGCGTGATCGTCTCCATCGTGGCCGGCTTCGGGAGCATCATCTCCGAGGTGGGCGCGGTGATGCTCGTCGGCGGTAACATTGAAGGCCAGACGCGCACGCTGACCACGGCCATCGTCTTGGAGACCCGCAAAGGGAGCTTTGACTTGGCCATGGCTTTAGGGATCATCTTGTTGGCGCTTTCTTTCATCGCCAATGCGGTCATGCTCGTGCTGCAAGGGAGAAGGCTTGAATGAACGGCACAGTTTACGAACTGCGCGACGTGGTCAAGCTTTACGGTCAGCGCGAGGTATTGCATCTGGATCACCTGGAGATCCCTCGTGGGGAGATCACTTGCATCGTCGGTCCCAATGGGGCCGGCAAAAGCTCCCTTTTGCGCCTACTCAATTTCCTGGAATCCCCCACCTCGGGGCAGATCATCTTTGACGGCCATCCGGTCAATGGCCAGGTCCCTTTGGCGCTCAAGAGGCGGGTGACCACGGTGTTCCAGCGGCCCCTCTTGCTCAGCGGCTCAGTTTACGAGAACGTGGCCTACGGCCTGAAGCTGCGCGGCGAGAAGGGGATCGAGGCGCGCGTGCGCCAGGTCTTGGAGCGAGTGGGGCTAGCGGAGTTCGCTCGCGCGTCGGTGAGGACCCTCTCCGGTGGAGAGGCCCAGCGGGTAGCTTTGGCCAGGGCCATCGTCATCGAGCCGGAAGTCTTGCTCCTGGACGAGCCGACGGCCAATCTGGACCCCTATAATGGCTCCCTAATTGAGAAAATCGTTGCCAGCTTGAACCGGGAGCAGGGCACGACCATCGTCATGGTGACGCACAACGTCTTTCAGGCCAAGAGGTTGGCTCATCGCGTGGCCTTCCTCCTCGGCGGGAGGGAGATCGAGATAGCCCCAGCAGAGCAGTTCTTTACGGCGCCGACCGACCCACGCACGGCGGCCTTCATCCGTGGGGAAATGGTGTACTAGACGGTCAGCTATCGGCTTTCAGTTATCAGCCGGAAGCCGAGTCACAAAGAGGTTCACATGTCTTGTTTGGATGCTTGTAACCGGCCCATCAGCTATCTGCGCATCTCGGTAACCGATCGCTGCAATTTGCGCTGCCTCTACTGCATGCCCCCTGAGGGCGTGCCCTTCCGACCCCACGAGGAGATCCTGCGCTATGAGGAGATCGAGCGCGTGGTGCGCGCAGCGGCCGGGTTGGGCATCAACAAGGTACGTCTGACGGGGGGCGAGCCTTTGGTCCGGCTGGGGATCGTCAGCCTGGTGGAGATGTTGGCGCGCATCCCCGGCATTGATGACTTGGCAATGACCACCAACGGCATCTACCTATCTCGCTACGCCCACGACTTGCGGCTCGCGGGGCTAAGGCGGGTCAACGTGAGCCTGGATACTTTGCGAGACGATAAATATGCCCGTATCACCCGCGGCGGGCGGCTGGCCGATGCCCTGGCGGGGATCGAGAGCGCCGAGCGAGAGGGCCTGGTGCCCTTGAAGGTCAACACCGTGGTCTTGCGCGGTTTCAACGACGACGAGATCATAGATATCGCCCGCCTGACCTTGCAGCGTCCCTGGCATGTGCGCTTTATAGAATTGATGCCCTTGAATCATGATATCCCTGGCTTTGAACGAAGCTATATGCCCACCAGCGAGGTGCGCGAGCTCATTGTCCGGGCCTTGGGAGAGCTGGAGCCCGGGCAACCGGTTCGCGGGAGCGGCCCGGCAGCCTATTATCGCCTCCCCGGCGCGGCAGGGACGATCGGCTTCATCAGCCCGGTGAGCGAGCACTTTTGCGGGCAATGCAACCGCCTGCGCTTGACGGCCGATGGCCGCTTGCGGCCCTGCCTCCTGGCAGATGAGGAAATCGACCTCCGCGCCGTGCTCCGGCGGGGCGCAAGCACGGAAGAGATCCAAGATCTGCTGCGGCAGGCGATCCGGGCCAAGCCCAAGGGACACCAGTTGCAGCAACACATCCTGCCCACAGGGCGCATGATGTCGGAGATCGGAGGGTAACTTGGAACTCAGCCATGTGGATAGCTCGGGCCGGGCGCGCATGGTGGACGTGAGCGATAAGGCCGACACCCGGCGCGTAGCCGTGGCCAAAGGCGAAGTGCTCATGCGCCCCGAGACCCTAGAGTTGATCATCAAGAACCAAATAGCCAAGGGCGATGTGTTAACCGTAGCCCAGGTGGCGGGGATCATGGCCGCCAAAGAGACCTCCAGGCTCATCCCCATGTGCCATCCGCTGATGTTGACTCACGTTGAGCTCACATTCGAGCTGCTGCCCGAAGAGCACAAGGTGGAGATCACTGCCAGCGCCACGACCGACGGCAAAACGGGGGTAGAGATGGAGGCGTTGGTGGCGGTGAGCGTCGCTGCCTTGACCATCTACGATATGTGCAAGGCCGTAGATCGGGAGATGCGCCTACAGAACATCCGCCTTGTGCGCAAGAGTGGCGGCAAAAGCGGGGAGATCATCCTGGAAGGGTAAACAAGGAGGAATGACCGGTGATCAAGGCCGCAGTCATCACGGTGAGTGATAAGGGTTATGCCGGATTGCGAGAAGATAAAAGCGGGCCCCTTCTGGGCGAACGTCTTCGGCAGTTGGGGTTTGAAGTGACTTTTTCCACCATCGTGCCCGACGAGAGGGAACAGATCGCCGCGCTTTTGCGCGAGCTGGCCGATGTGCATCGGATCGACTTGGTAGTGACTACGGGGGGCACGGGCGCAGCTCCCCGCGATGTGACCCCCGAAGCGACCAAGGATGTCATGGAGCGCGAGATGCCCGGCCTGGCAGAGCTGATCCGCCTGGAGGGCTACAAGAGAACGCCCTTTGCCGTGCTCTCGCGGGGGGTCGCCGGGATTCGCAAAGGCACCCTGATCATCAACCTGGCGGGAAGCCCCAAAGCGGTGGTGGAGGGAATGGAGATCCTGGCCCCTGTGCTGCCTCACGCGTTGCAGATGCTTAGGGGCGAGAACCTAGAGCACAGCCATTAAAGTGGAACTTGTCCAGCCCTTAGACCTTTCAGGCCTGAGAGCTCCTCTATGTTGTGCAGTGCGGGGGATCTTATGAGCGAAACATATCGCCTTCTGAGCGTTGAGCAAGCCTTAGAGATCGTGCTGGGCCGCGTCCAACCCTTGTCTGCTGAAAGAGTGCCCATTTTGGATGCCCTGGGACGGGTCCTCGCCGAGGACATTTACGCGGATACAGACATCCCGCCGTTGGCCAATTCTGCCATGGATGGCTACGCCTTGCGCGCGGCCGACACGGCTGGAGCTAGCGCCGCCTCGCCGGTACGCCTGCGGGTCATTGCCGAGTTGCCGGCAGGCTATACCAGCGATCGCGAGGTCACGCCGGGCACCGCGATGCGCATCATGACCGGCGCGCCGACCCCTCCCGGTGCGGATGCGGTGGTGCCTTTTGAGGAGGTAAGGATAGAGGGCGAATGGGTGATTGTCTCGGCAGCCTACCCAACAGGGCGCAACGTGCGCCCGGCGGGCGAGGACGTGCGTCGTGGCGCGCTGATCCTAGCCAAGGGGGCCGAATTACGCCCGCAAGAGATAGGGATGCTGGCCGCTCTGGGAAGAAGCCAGGTCGCTTGCATCCGCCGGCCGCGCGTGGGCATCCTGGCTACAGGGGATGAATTGGTAGACGTTGATGCGCCACTGGCGCCGGGCAAGATCCGCAACGCCAATAGTTACTCTAACGCCGCCCAAGTGCTCAAATACGGCGGAGAGCCCGTGCTATTGGGGATCGCCCGCGACAATGTCCACGAGATCACCGAGCGCTTGCGCGAGGCGTTAAGCCAAGGGATCGATCTTCTGCTCACCTCTGGGGGGATCTCGGTGGGCGATTTTGATGTGGTCAAGAAAGTACTGGCCGCTGAGGGAGAGATCAGCTTCTGGCAAGTGCGCATGCGTCCCGGAAAGCCTCTGGCCTTTGGCCAGATCGGCGGCGTGCCCCTCCTGGGCTTGCCGGGCAATCCCGCCTCGGCGATGGTTTCCTTCGAGCTTTTCGCCCGTCCGGCGATCCTGAAGATGTTGGGCAAGACAGATTTGCGTCCGCCCACCCTTCGGGCGACCATGCTGGAGGATGTGCGCGGCAAGCCCGGCTTTCGTTACTATCTTCGCGTCACTCTAGAGACGAAGGAGGGGAATTACTATGCCCGGCTCACCGGCGAGCAGGGCTCGGGGATACTACTTTCCATGGTTAGGGCACAGGGATTGGCCATAATCCCTGAGGAAAAGGGCATTCTGCGTGCGGGGGATGAGGTGGAGGTCATCAACCTCTGAGGCCCACGACACCCTGAAGTCTGACAGCTATCTCGGCAGCTTTCGAGGAGGGCTATGGCCAAAGGCAAAGTTCTGGCGGTGTGTACCAGCGAGAAAGTGGGCACGCGCAAGACGAACATCGGCACGGGCATGGCGCGAGCCAACTGGGGCCTAGAAGGGGATGCCCATGCCGGCGATTGGCATCGGCAGATCAGCCTCCTAGCCATTGAGAGCATTGAGAAGATGCGCGCCAAAGGGCTCAACGTGGGCCCAGGGGACTTTGCCGAGAACATCACCACCGAGGGGATCGTGTTAGTTGATCTTCCGATCGGTACCCGCTTGAGGTTGGGCGAGGCCATCGTGGAGGTGACCCAGATCGGCAAGGTTTGTCACGATCGCTGTGCCATCTACTATCAGGCAGGGGATTGTGTGATGCCTCGCGAGGGGATTTTCGTGCGTGTACTCCAAGGGGGCAAGATCAGCGTAGGAGATACACTGGAAACTCTAGAGACACCCGAGTAGCGCGTAGCACACGAAGAGGCGAGATCCTTCACTCGCCACCGCCCAAGGAGAAGAAGGAATACCCCGCTGCGACGAGGGTTCCCAGCCAAACCCAGGCCGCATTGCCGATGAACTCGGGCACGTCGCTCTTAATCAAAATCAGGGCGAAAGCCCCTATGCCCACCAGAAAGTAAGCCCCGAAGTAAATCAATCCCACCCACAAGCTGAGCGAGGAGACCTGAGGTGTTTCCTCCTGTTCACCTTCCCCCTCCTCCGGCATCGACTTGCGAGGGGCACTGGGCAGGGCGCGAAAACCCACCAACTCTCCGAGGCCTATGAATTTGCGACGGGTGCGCGAAATGGGCTTAAGCCGTGCCCGAACGGCAAGAGCACTTGTAGAGCCAACAGCACCCATGGCGCTCACGGACGAACCTTTGCCACGCGCAAAGCCGGCCGTCACCACGGAGCCCACCAATCCGCTCAACAACTGTGCGGCGCGCATGGCGCCGGCGGTGAATACGGGTTCGGGCTCTATGAAACTTCTGACGATGGCGTAACCTAAAATGCCCAGGTAGAGGAGGGCGGCAGCGAGGGTCAACACCAACGAAAGCATCTGCTGCATCCAAGCGGGGATGATCTGAGCCTCTGGCGTATTATCCATACTCGCCTCCCGCTCCGAGGACTGTCGCGTCCTTTTTTAGCTGACGACCACACGATGATAACGCTTTTTCCCGGCGCGCAAAAGCAGAAAGCCGTTTTGCACGTCAGCCTGGCTGACAATTTGGTCCACAGAGGCCACTTGCCTCTCGTTGAGATAGGCTCCCCCCTGCTGGATAAGCCGCCTAGCCTCGCTGCGCGTCTTGGTCAGACCCACGCGCTGGAAAAGCTCAGCCACAGGGATCCCACTCGCCAACTCGGTAGCCGGTATAGTCGTTGAGGGAACGGCGTCACTCACCCCACCGCCGCCGAAAAGGCTTCGAGAGGCTTCACGAGCACGTTCGGCCTCAACCTCGCCATGCGTGAGGCGGGTGGCCTCAAAGGCGAGCACCTCTTTGGCCCTACGGATATCGGCCCCTTTGGCCTGGCAAAGCTCGCGGATCTCGTCTAACGGCAAGAGAGTGTAGATCTTGAGGAAGCGTTCAACGTCGGCATCCTCGGTATTGATCCAATACTGATAAAAACCATAGGGCGAAAGGCGCTCCGCATCGAGCCAAACGGCGCCCTCAGCGGTTTTGCCCATCTTGGCCCCAGAGGCGGTGGTCAAAAGTGGGAAAGTAAGGGCAAAGGCCTCCCCTCCCTCGGCGCGGCGGATAAGCTCCACGCCGGCCAGGATATTGCCCCATTGGTCATTGCCTCCCATCTGCAAGATACACCCGTAATGCCGGTAAAGATACAAGAAATCGTAGGCCTGCAACACCTGATAATTGAACTCCAAAAAGCTCAGCCCCGTTTCCAGGCGCAGACGGTAGGCTTCGGCGGCCAACATGCGATTCACGCTGAAATGGCGCCCAATATCACGCAGGAAGGAGATATAATTGAGCGGCAGCAGCCAGTCGGCATTGTTCAGCATCAGGGCCTTACCTTCGCTGTAGTCCATATAACGCGCTAACTGCTTCTTCTGTGCCTCTAGGTTGGCCTGGATCTTTTCGGGAGTAAGCAACTGGCGCATCTCAGTCTTACCGCTCGGATCGCCGATCATCCCCGTCCCACCGCCCACCACTGTGATGGGCCGGTGGCCATGTCGTTGCATGTGCACCAGGGCCATAATCGTCAGCAAGTTGCCGACATGGAAACTGGATGCAGAAGGATCATAACCGATATAACAAGTAATGGGATGCTCTAGAGCCGCTCGCAAGCCCTGTTCATCGGACACCTGTTCTACAAAGCCACGCTCTTTCAAAACGTCATACACATTGACCATGACCAGCCCTGCTCCTAGATTTGACAGCAATCATCCGGCGATTTAGGATAGCACAACCGCCGCGACGGACTTCAGTTGAGAATATGTCGCGAGGATCACTTTGTCAAATAAGGTTGTCAAAGTGTCTGATCTCTGGACACTGGTAGCCATTATAGCCTCAGGCCTCATCACGGGCATCACAGGTTTCGGCTTTGGGCTGATCTCTATGGGCATCCTGGCCGCGCTGATGCCCGTAACTCGGGCCACAGCAATCGTGGCCATCCTCACGCTCGTGGTAACCTTGCTGAACCTGTGGACGATTCGCCATGAGGTGCTCTGGCGTGAGATACTACCCATCCTGGTCACAGCTTTGCCGGCCATCGCCGTAGGAGTCCGGCTTTTAATCGTATTGGATGCGCGGTCGCTGAGCATAGGCGTGGGCGTGATGATCCTGGCCGGTTGTCTAGGGATGGTTTGGACGCCCCAGAAGGCTATCGTTCGGCGCGCCTTCCCTTGGGCCATGCTTGCAGGGCTCATCGGAGGCCTCTTCGGAGGGGCCTTAGGGACAGGTGGCCCACCGGTGGTATTCTATGAGTTGCTACGAGGCTGGGACAAATCCCAATCCAAAAGCACGCTCTGTGCCTATTTCACGGTGACCAGCATCTGGCGGGTCACACTCCTTATTGTGCAGGGGGTGATCACCCCAGAGATAGCCCGCACAAGCGCTCTTTTACTTATCCCAGCGCTTGCCTCCACATACTTGGGGGTTCTCATCTTTCGCCGCATCAGCACGCCCGTATTTCGCCACATAACGATGGCCCTCTTACTCGGTCTGGCCGCTAAGCTGCTCATCAGCTGAGGGTATCTCACCGACCGTAAACCGGATCCACGCCCACCCAACGCCCTGGAGCCACGGCAGGGATGGCAGCGCGCTCCTCTGGCGTGAGGGTGATCTTGAGGCCCTCTATGGTGTCGTTGAACTGCTCCAAGTTGCGCGCTCCCAAGATAGGGCATGTCACCCGGGGCTCAGCCAACACCCAGGCCAAGGCCAATTGCGCTGGGGTTACGCCACGTTGGGCGGCCGCCTGTGTAAAGCGCTCCACAATATCTAGGGCATCTTCGGTGAAATAACGCTCATAATACATGCGGAAAGCCTCAAGACGCGCCCCCGTAGGCATAGCCTCACCGCGTCTGTATTTGCCGGTCAACATGCCGCCGGCGAGGGGGTTATAGGTGATCACCCCCAGCCCCTCTTCCGCACAAAGAGGCAGCAACTCCAGCTCTATGCCCCGATTCAAGGCGTTATAGATCGGCTGTACACTGATGAAACGGCTCCAATGCCGTCGCTCGGAGAGATGCAAATAGCGAGCAAGTTGACGAGCGGCCAAATTGGAACAGCCCAGATAGCGCACCTTGCCCTGGCGGACCAAGTCATTGAGCGTTTCTAAGGTTTCCTCAATGGGCACATTGGCATCCCAACGATGAATCTGATAGAGATCGATGACATCGGTTTGTAGGCGCTTAAGGCTGGCCTCTACGGCGCGCTGGATATGCAGGCGAGATAACCCTCCATCATTGGGACCAGGGCCCATCACTCCGAACACTTTGGTGGCGAGCACAATGCGATCGCGCGCTCCTCGCTGCTTGAGCCAGCGACCTACAATCTCCTCCGAGGCCCCCGTAGAGTAAGCATCAGCCGTGTCAAAGAAATTGCCTCCCAGCTCTACATAGCGGTCCATCAGCTTGAAAGACATGGCCTCGTCGGCCTCACGGCCAAAGGTCATCGTCCCCAAACAGACTCGCGCTACCTTCAATCCCGATTGTCCTAGGCGAACATAGTCCATGAGTTCATCCCCCCTTATCCAAACGTTCGTAGTATCCCCATGAGAGCATCAAAAGCCTGACAGTGTAATCCTTAGGGATCGCCCATCTACCTAGCACGCAGGCCGAGCAACCTGCGTAGATTGCCGCCAAGGATGGACGCCTCCACACCGGGGTCAAGGCCCATGCTACGAATGATGGCCAAGTCCGAGGCGATATTCTCCGCCGAGTTATACGGAAAGTCCGCTCCATAGATCAGACGATCAGCGCCCATCTGCCAGATCAGCTCGGCCACGCCCTGGGGGCCCAGATACCACCCAGGGATCCTCTCGCGGTCAAGGACACTGGCAATCCCCGCATAGATCGGTGCCCCATCGTTCGCTTGGCGATTGGTCGCCACGGCCACAGCATCGCGCAGATAATGCCACCCTCCCATATGCTCGAAAACCATGCACAATCCGGGAAAGCGATGAGCCACCTCATCTAATAACAAGGGGTGGTAATCCTTAAGCCGATAACCGTGCACGCCGAGGTGGAAATCGGCCACCAGGCCTAACCGTTCCATCTGCTCGTAAGCATCCATGATCCAATCGCAGTTCAGTGGGAAATGCTGCGCAGGGGCATGAATCTTGATCCCGCGCAAGCCCAAATCTGCGATGCGCATGACCTGATCACGGGCCGGCTTCTCGGGATCCAACGTGCCATAGCCTATATAGCCCTGAAAGCGCCGCAATTGGCGAGATAGCCAACCGTTTGGATCCCCGCCGGGCCACTGATAACTGAAAGGAGCAAAGAAGACAGCCCCTTGGATGTCTAACTTGGCAGCGATCTCCGCAAAGGCCTCCGGCGTACCGTCTTTACGCACCCTAGCGGGAAACACGTGGACATGGTTAACAAATATCCCCGCCATGGCCCTACTCCCCAAGACCCAACATAGCCTCCACTTGTTCCATAGAAGGTTCGGTGAGGCGCAAAGAGAGATCCAAAGTGGGCACCGAACGAAATCCCCGGTTCCAAGCTTGTACTCGCTTCGCCGCTTGCACGTCCGAATCAATGTCCACAGCGACGAAAGGAATCCCTTGCGCTTTGAGCCAAGCGAGGGTTCGGCGACAATCGGGGCACCATGAAGTCATATAGACGGTACAGGCCATTAAATGGGCTCGGCTCTTGAGGAGGATGCGCTCTAAATCCGCATCAGGGGGCTCGGTGACGATCAAACGCGCGGTGATCGTGGGCACAGAGCGATATCCATCATTCCAGGACTCCACCTGTCTGGCGGCTGCAGCGTCATGTTCCACATCGACCTCTCCGTAGAGGACATGATGGTTATCTAGCCAGGCCTTAACTTGGCGCGAAAGGGGACACCAATGGGTGCCATAGACCGTCACCTGGCGCTCACGTACTGATTTCATGCTGCACACCTTTCGTCTCCTGGCCTGCAGGTAGACAACCCCCGAAAGGGCCCGACCAACTAATGCTCATTGGCACGTTCCATGGCGGCTAAAGTCGCGGCCACTTGCTCAATAGCAATGCGCTGTTTGCGATAAAAATCCGACTCGCTCATAGCCAACCGCCGGGCAACGTCGCGGATACGCATGCCTTGAACAAATTTCAAGTCAAGGATGTTGTAAACAATCCATTCATTGGCCGTCATGCTGCGCTCCCCGGCCGGCTTAAGCCGTTCAATAGCTTCCTGAAGCACGGCCCGAACCGCCTTGGCCGGCACCCCATCGTACTCGGCCAACTTACTGCGGGTGATGTGCAGCCCCAGAAGAGGGCTTTGGCTGAGTTTCGGGCCGCCCCAGAATTGGCTCAGGGCATCTCTCACCATCTGAACGAAGCCGGGCGAATCAACCGGGCTCGTCTCCAGGCTCTGAATGGCGCTGGCACCAGCGTAGCGCGGAATGGAGCGCCATCTCTGGATCTGATCTAGCTCAGAGCCCAGCCCTTGGAGGATTGCAAAGACCTGCTGCTGAAGCTGCATATCCTCTAAGGCCAGCTCGGCCCGGTGCACCAAGCCATGAGCGAGTTTGAGGTCATGGTCATGAAACTGCGCCGTGGGCCCCAGTGCAGCGATGCCCAGGATGCCCAACGTGGCCTTGTCTTTGCGGCTGCGCAACGGCAGCAACCAGTACCCATCCGCAGGGACGAAATCAGCATTGGCAATAGACTCATCTTGGCGGCTTTTGGCAAGGGCCTTCAGCAGCTCAACCAGAGAGACTTTTGAGAGGAAAGCCTCGGCAGCCTCTTTCGGGCCACAAAAGACCCGAATGGCAAGCGTGGAATCCCGCATGGTCACCACAAAACCCGATGGCACGCGCAAGAGATCGCATAAGGCGATAAGAGTGTTTTCCAGAAGCTGTTCCAGGTCAGTGGTGGTGAGCAAGCGATGATCCAGAGTTTGGATCCAGGTGATCTCCTGGCGGTCTTTGCGATAGATGAGTCGGTCAATAGCCGGCTTGGCGACATTGATAAGCAACTGCAAGATCACCACGCTGCCGGCCACAGCGACGATAAGCACCGTGTCGCGGGGAAGCCCCAAGATGTGTTCAACGCGCGGGATGACTAACATGAGCACAATGATCAATATACCCACCGCAGGGCCGCGCAATAGGAAATGTATCAAGCTGTGTTTCACCACGCGGTCGGGGAGGAACACTCCCTGGTAGGCCACACTGTAGCCGATGACGACGTTCATGAGCGCCACGCCCATGCCAGCCAAAAGGGCGATGAACGAGATGGTGTTGGCGCTAAAGTGTTGCGCTGTCGTGGGCACCAGGAGGAAGGGGAAAGCGCCGATCCCCGGTGCGACAAAGGCCCACATCAAGTACGACATGCGCCGCCGCGAGGTGGAGGTGAGACTGCGCGCCCGGGCGCGGCGAATATTCCACCAACCGGCCATGCTGGCTAGGACATAATAGAGCGTAAAAAGCCAGAACAATGGCCCGGCCGTTAGATGATAGATAGCGCCTTTCTGGCTGACCCCGTCCACCAGAAGATCGGTAAAGATCGCTGCAGCACAGGAGAAACAACCTAGTACGTAACTGCCGATCACGCCGGCCCGACGCCAGTGAGAGAGAGACCCCGTAGCACGCAACACGGAATCGGAAAAGTGCAAGTAGGCTGCGGGCACAAAGGCGATCCCCAACCACTGGAAGCGCAGCCAGAGATTCGCCGCCACGGGCGTGGCCACGTCCGCAACGCTGACATCAGCCAGGTGCACCAACGTGACAAAGGCCATCAGAGCACAGAACGCCCGTGCTACCGGGCTGCGAAAGTTGTGGGTTAGTACGTAGGCAAAAAGCGAGAAGCCGATAATGACGTTAATGGAAGAGAGCACCAGATTGCCAAACGCCAAGATCGAACCGATCATCGCCGAATCCATCTATCGCTTACTTCCCCCACCAGCTCCACAAGGTAACCCCCAAAGGTAACCTCGTGATGCGCCAAAGGCTCACGAAGTCGCAACTGCGCCTCTTCGTGGCGCTTAGGCCCATGAAGCTATCTAACCTTCAGGGTGCCAGGATGATGACGTTAGCGAAAAAGTACACAAGTGGCACAACCAATAACAAGCTATCAATGCGATCTAACATGCCGCCATGTCCGGGGATCAGGGTACCCGAGTCCTTAACCCCCACCTGGCGCTTGATGACCGACTCCGCTAGATCCCCAAAGGTTGCTCCAAAGACGACCAACAAACCCAGGATAATGCCCCAGGCGATTCCCAACCCAAGCATATAGTACCCCAAGAGCACCACGGTCACAACTCCTGAGATGACTCCCCCGATAGCTCCTTCTAAAGTTTTCTTGGGGCTTATCTTGGGGAAGAAAGGGTGTCTCCCTAATCCTCTGCCTACGAAATAGGCTCCCGTATCGCAGATCCAAGTCCCCAAGAGGGCCAGAAGGAGCCAATACATACCGCGATCCATGGCTCGCAGGCGCACGAAATGACTCAAGGATAAGCCAATGTAGGCCCCCCCAGCGACGGCCAGTCCCCAATTGAGCAATGCCCCTGGCCTATTGCCACGAAACACCTCAAGGATGAGCAAGGCCAAAGGGAAGAGGGTCATCCCCCAGAGCAATAACCCCCATTGAGGCCACTGGGCATCGGCGATGAAGAGGGAAATGAGCATCAGGCCGAACAAATAGGAGGGGGCAAAGTCCTTCTCGCGCATCATCCGCAGATATTCGTAGCCAGCCAGAAGCGCCACGAGAAAGACCAGGCTCAGAAAGTAGAAACCGCCCAGGTAAACCGCCGCCAAAACGACCGGGACCATGATCGTCGCGCTGATGACGCGTTTTCTCAGCACCTGGCCTCCCTGGCGAGGGTGGAAAGGAGCAGACGAGACCTAAGAAGGTTCAGAGCTTAATCGCCCATAACGGCGTTCCCGCTGCTGATAGGCGAGGAGGGCTTTATAAAGCTCTTGTCGATCGAAATCGGGCCAATAGGTCGGCGTGCTGTAATACTCGGCATAGGCCGCCTGCCAGATCAAGTAGTTGCTCAAGCGCATCTCCCCACCGGTGCGGATGATCAAATCGGGATCGGGTAATCCACTGGTATACAGATAGCGACCGATGGTTTCCTCATCTATCTGCTCGGCAGGGATGCCCTCAGCCACAATGCGGCGCACCGCGTCAACGATCTCTGCACGCCCTCCATAGTTAAAGGCCACATTGAGCGCCAATCGCGTATTGTGCTGGGTGAGCGCTTCTGCCGCACGGATCTTTTCTACCAGGCGCGGAGCTAATCCCTGCGTACGCCCAAGATGCCGGATCCTGACCCCGTTCTTGTGCAATTCGGCAACTTCGCTATCCAATACGTGCTCCAGAAGCCCCATAAGTGTATTCACCTCTGAGGCGGGACGTTGCCAGTTTTCTGTGGAGAAGGCGTAGATGGTCAACATGCTGATGCCGAACTCTACGACAGCAGGGAGGATACGCCGCAAATTTTCAGTGCCCGCACGGTGGCCCGCCGCACGTGGCAGTCCACGCGCCTGAGCCCAACGCCCGTTGCCATCCATGATAATGGCCACGTGACGAGGCACCTTAATCAGGGGAACCTCAACCGAGGCCTTGGTAACTACAGGCTCGCTCATCAGACTTCCATGATCTCGGCTTGCTTCAGCTCGCCCAGTTCATCAACCTTTTTAATATACTCGTCGGTGAGCTTTTGCAGATCCTCTTTGCCTTTGTAAAAGTCATCCTCTGAGATCTCTTTGTTCTTTTGCAGATCGCTCAGCTCCTTCAGGCCGTCGCGGCGGAGGTTCCTGATGGCCACGCGCGCCTCCTCGACGCGCCGGCTGACCATTTTGGAGAGGTCACGACGGCGCTCATCGGTCAAGGCGGGTATGGGTAAGCGAATGATCTTGCCATCGTTATGAGGCGTCAGGCCCAGATCGGATTTCAGGATAGCCTTCTCAATGTTGCCGATCAAACTGATATCCCAGGGCCTGATGGTCAGTAGACGAGGTTCGGGCACAGCGATAGTGGCCATTTGGTTGAGTGGCACAAGGCTACCATAACATTCCACCATCAATTTCTCTACCAGAGCCGGAGATGCGCGCCCCGTGCGGATAACGAGCAGATCACTGCGCAAGGCAGCAACCGCCTTATCCATCTTGTCCTCGATTTCCAAGAGCACGTCCTCAATCACGGGCTCACCTCCTCTGCGAGCGGTCAAGTCCGCTTCTATTTACATACGATCGTGCCGATCGGCTCACCCAAGAGAGCCCTAACCAGGCTATCAGGAGGAGCTAGCTTAAAGACCATCAAAGGCAAGTTATTGTCCATACAGAGGGTTAACGCGGTACTATCCATTACCTTGAGGCCCATATTGAGGGCCTCAATATAGGAGAGGCGTTCAAAACGCTTGGCAGCAGAGTTCTTCAGAGGATCGTCATCGTAAATGCCGTCCACCTTAGTGGCCTTCAGGAGGATCTCTGCGTTGATCTCCATAGCTCTCAGGGCAGCAGCCGTGTCTGTGGTAAAGTAGGGATTACCGGTGCCCGCCCCAAAAATGACCACGCGGCCCTTTTCCAAGTGCCGGATAGCCCGGCGACGGATATACGGCTCGGCCACTTGGCGCATCTCAATGGCCGTCTGAGCCCTGGTGATCACCCCCATGCGCTCAAGCGAATCCTGGAGGGCCAGGACGTTGATCACCGTAGCCACCATGCCCATGTAATCGGCCGTTGCGCGCTCCATCCCTCGGGCCAGAGCGCCCGACCCTCGCCAGATGTTGCCTGCCCCGATGACGATCGCCATCTGCACATCCAGCTCCAGAGCGCGTTTGATCTGCTCTGCGACCCCATCAACCGCCACAGGATCGATCCCAAACTCGGCCTCACCAGCCATAAAATCGCCGCTTAACTTCAGCAGCACCCTTTTGTACTTGGCAACCGCCATCGGGACCTCCCCACACTATACTCAAGCCGCTAGCAAGGCGGATCGGATAACAAGCCAAACATGGCCTTCTCCGCCCAACCTATCGTATTGGCCCGATTCTAGCCGATCTGAAAGCGGGCAAAACGCTTGATGACGATATTCTCACCCAGCTTGGCGATCGTCTCGGTAAGCAGTTGTTGGATCGTTCTGGTCTCATCCTTGATAAAAGGCTGCTCCAAGAGACAGCTTTGCTGATAAAACTTGGCCAGTTTGCCCTCTATGATGCGCTCCCACGCTTCCCGGGGCTTATTCTCAGCGGCGAGCTCTTTGCGAAACTCTTCTTTTTGAGCCTCCAGGACATCCGGAGGGATGTTCTCGCGGGAAATCCAAGAAGGGTTAGAAGCTGCCACCTGCATCGCCAGGTCGTGGCAAAAAGCGATGAACTGTTCGGTACGGGCCACAAAGTCGGTCTCACAATTGACCTCCACGAGTGCGGCCAACTTATTCCCGGGATGAACATAAGCTTCCACACGGCCATCAGCAGCCACGCGATCGGCCTTTTTCGCCGCAACCGCCAGGCCCTTCTCGCGTAGGATAATGGCCGCCTTCTCCTTATCGCCACCGGTGGCCTCCAAAGCCTTCTTACAATCCAAAATGCCGGCACCGGTCAGCTCGCGTAGTTCCTTCACCATCTCAGCGGTTATTGCCATGAACTGTTTAACCTTTCATTCTGATAACATAGAATGCGAGCTGGGCAACATGGCCAGCTCGTTTCCTTCAAATCAACCCCGAAGAGGCTAAAGGTTTTCGGCCTCTTCTTCATCAATGATGATCAAATCCTCCTCGTCTTCGGCCTCCAACGTGGAGCCTTCCAACTGGACAGATGTCCCTGGCGTCTCAACCGGCGCCATCTCGGTAACCGGGGCACCGACAGGACCTTCTTCCATGATAACGCCACGCATCTGCTGCCCTTCAATCACGGCATCGGCTATCTTGGTGCACAGTAGCAAGATGGCGCGGATGGCATCGTCGTTAGCTGGGATGACATAGTCAATGGGATCAGGATCGCAGTTAGTATCCACTATGGCCACGATGGGGATCTTGAGCCTATTAGCCTCGCGGACGGCTATCGCCTCATTGTTCGTATCGGTGATAAACACGGCATCAGGCAGGCGATACATATTGCGCAATCCGCCCAGCCTCCGCTGCAACTTGGCCAGCTCACGCAATTTAATCGTGGCCTCCTTCTTAGGGAGCAGATCCAGCTCACCACGATCCCGGCGCTCTTCCAGCTCGATCATGTAGTCAATCCGAGAGCGAATGGTACGAAAGTTGGTCAGAGTGCCGCCCAACCACCGCTGATCCACATAGGGTGATCCACAACGGGTAGCCTGAGAAACCACGCTCTCTTGAGCCTGGCGCTTGGTGCCCACAAAAAGGATCGTTCCCCCCTCGGCTACCGTATCCCGCACAAAGTTATAGGCCCTTTCCAAAGCGCGAATGGTTTGCTGCAGATCAATAATATGGATGCCATTGCGCTCGGTAAAGATATACGGGCGCATCTTGGGGTTCCATCGGCGGCTGCGATGCCCAAAATGGACCCCCGCCTCCAAAAGCTGCTTCATGCTAACAACAGGCACAGTTCCTCCTTCGTTTTGAGCTTCCGCCCCCTTCAGCCATCGGCGAACCGCTTCTTCAGCGGCACGACGCCTTTGATCCAGGAGCGTGTTTAATGATAATGGGCTTGTTAAATCGCCCAACAAAACAGTATAACATGAGTGCCTTTTCTAAGCAAATAAGTTGAGCCGAGTTATCATCTATGCTATACTCCGCTTGATTTCGGCGGAAAGCATTGAACGTTCAGGCCCCAAACTTGGAGGAAGCGTATGCTGAGCGAAGAACTTCTGGCTATCTTAGCCTGTCCTGCTTGCAAGCAGAAAGTCAAACTCCTGGCCGACAAATGGCTGGTCTGCCTCAACCCGGGCTGCCAGAGGAAATATCCCATTAAGGATGGCATCCCACATATGCTCATTGAGGAAGGGGATAAATACATCCATGTATCGGAAGAAGACCTGGCCAAGATGGAACCTTGATAATCGGCGCCAGGGTTTAGGGGGCATCCTGCTACGAGCAGGTGCCATTGCCCTGATTCTGGCCCTGGTCGTGAACTTGTCTGCGGCTCCCGCTTGCGCGCAGACACAACTCCAAGTTACCTCCAGGCAGCAAAGTTATGTCTTCTCCGAATCGCTCAAGTTCGTCATTGAGGCCAAGGGCGAGGAGCCCATCGTGGAGGCCATCTTATTCTATGGCCTTGAGGGAAGCCGCCTAGTACGGCGCATTTATCCCCGGTTCACCCCTGGCCTACAAGTGCACATTGAGCATACCGAGGAACTGGAGAGCGGCCAGTTTCCGCCCGGCGTGAAGATCGTCAGTTGGTGGCGTTTGCGAGCTAAAGACGGCACAGTTTTGGAGACCGAACCTGCAACCTTTGAGTACGCCGATGATAACCAAAATTGGCGTCTGCTTTCCGGCCAACAGGCGGATTTGTTCTGGTATGGCAACAACGAGGCCAAGGCCAAGGAGCTCCTTGAGCGCGCCGACGAGGTCATCGTCCGGCTGCAACAGGAGATGGGCGTGAGCCTGGAACGCCGAGTGCGCATCTATGTTTATAATAGCGAGCGCGATATGCGCCGGGCGCTCTCTCGGCGAAGCGCGGGTTATGATGAGATGGTCACGACCTTGGGCGTCTCCATGGGAGAGAATACGCTATTGCTCTTGGGATCACACCCCGATGCCTCGTTGACCATCGCTCACGAGCTCAGCCATATCGTCGTCAAACTGGCCACAAAAAACCCCTATACGGACCTCCCACGCTGGCTGGACGAGGGCCTGGCGATGTACGCTGAGGGCCAGTTGCCGGCGGACAACCAGCGCGCTTTAGAACGGGCTATCAAAGAGGACAAACTGATCTCTCTCCGCTCCATGACCAGCTACAGCGGCCAGGCGAGCCAGGTGGATCTCTTTTACGGTCAGGCGTATAGCGTAGTAGCCTTCATGCTCAAGGAATACGGCCCCGCTAAGATGCGCGAGCTACTCCAAGTGTTCGCCGAGGGCACGCTACAAGAGGATGCCCTTCAACGCGTGTATGGATTTGGCCTGGCTGAACTTGAGAACCGTTGGAGAGCCAGCCTAGGGCTGGGGCCGCGAAGGAGAGCGGTCTCCATTGTCGCATCCGCCTCACCCACCGTAGAGGCGACGCGCTCCCCTGTTGAGACTAGACACACTTGCTCCTCTTCTTTCGGAGCGCTCCTGCTGCCCTGTTTCCTGGCTCTAATGCTGAGCATGCGGGCTAAGAGGCTGCGGAGGGTCGGCTGAATGCCCGAGCTACCCGAGGTCGAGACCATCGCGCGTCACCTGAAAGCTCAGCTTGTGGGCCAGTACATAGGCCAGGTAGAGGTGCGTTGGCCGAGATGTATCGCTACTCCCACAGCCACCCAGTTCGCGCACGAGTTTGTCGGGCGCGAGATCCTGGACGTAGGGCGGCGAGGGAAATTCGTGATCGTCTCCCTAAGCGAAAGCAAGTTCCTCCTTGTGCACCTGCGCATGACCGGCCGCTTGATCCTTGAAGACGCAAGCCATCCTGGAACAAGCGAGGAGATCACCCTGGATCCTCATACCCATGTGATCTTTTACTTCGTCTCGGGAAAAGCCCTTTGCTTTCGGGATACGCGCAAGTTTGGCCGGTTATATCTGGTGAATGAGCCGGCCGAGATCGTAGGTGACCTAGGCCCTGAACCCCTTTCGGATGATCTTACCCCTCAAGCCCTCTATGAACTGCTGCGCGGCCATCGCAAGCGGCTCAAGCCGCTGCTGGCCGATCAGCGCCTTCTGGCCGGCCTGGGCAACATCTATATTGATGAGGCCCTATGGGAGGCGAGGATACACCCCCTTCGCCACGCCCATACGCTTAGTGTGGAGGAAGCGGCCCGCTTGCATACGGCAATCCGTACAGTGTTGAGCCGGGCTATCAAGAACCTGGGCACCACTTTACGGGACTATCGCACGCCCCTGGGCGAATTAGGCGAACACCAGGAGGCCTTGGCCGTTTATGGGCGACAAGGGGAGCCTTGTCCCCGTTGCGGCGAGCCCATCCGGCGCGAGGTGGTAGGAGGGCGAGGCACCTGGTATTGTCCCTCGTGTCAGCGTCGGAACGAGTCCTGAGATAGAGCGTTGCTCGCTGCCGCTTACGAGGGAAAGCGGATGTACCGCATCCTAGTTATTAATCCCGGATCCGGTTCTATCAGGTAGTCATGTTCGCTGATGGAAGCAGAGCTCTTCGCGACTAATAGATCACCCTTTGGCCGAGATCGGACGTTATAGGCATATCGCCAAGATAGCCGCGGTTGCAAAGGGGACGTGCGTGCTATCGTGATGACCGAGAACCTGCTCTAACTTTAGCATGCCGGTGACCCGGATCAAGGGGCGCGTGGAGTGGATCCCCGTCTTGGAGATCCCCGGGGAGCGGGAGATGCTGGCGATAACTCAGGGAGTGCCGTGCGTGTTGCGCGGCGAGGAGAAAACGAAGGAGTATTCGTGCGATGCGGGCCTCCGACGAGATCGAAAAGGCTTTGGATGCGGCGTTGGCTCATCACCGAAGAAGCCAAGAGGAACGCGGGATTGTGCCTCCCCTCCTTTCCCTGGCCGAGACTCGGCGATTGGCGCAAGAGGTGGGCTGTGAGCTCTGCGAGGTGGAGCTAGCTGCGCTCAAGGCACGCATCCTCCCGGCGCGCTACCAACGCAATTTGGGCACGGTGGGTTGGGAGGGGCAAATGCGCCTCCTGTGCTCTACCGTGGCCGTGGTAGGCGCCGGCGGCTTGGGAGGGTGGGTGATAGAGGGATTGGCGCGTATGGGCGTCGGCCATTTGATCATCGTGGATGGCGACATTTTCCAAGAGAATAACCTGAACCGGCAGTTGGGCTGTACCGAGGCGAATCTGGGCCGGCCCAAGGCCGAGTGCCTTGCCGAGCGAGTAGCTCAGGTGAACAGCGCTGTGCGAGTTACAGCCCATGTCGCTTGGCTAACTGAGGATAACGCCAAGGCCCTGGTCGGCGATGCCCACGTGCTGGTTGATGCCCTCGACACGCTGCCATCCCGTTTCGTGCTGGAAAGGGTTGCGGGCCTATTGGGAGTGCCCATGGTTCACGGCGCCATCGGCGGCTATACGGGCCAAGTCATGACCATCTTTCCCGGTGATCCCGGCCTCAATGCCCTTTACGGCCCGGGCGAGAAGCCAGAGCGCGGCGTGGAAACCAGGCTGGGGAATCCCGCTGCCACGCCCATGATGGTCTCCGCCTGGGAGATTCAAGAAGTGGTCAAGATCCTGGTGGGTCAAGGGGAACTCTTGCGCGGCCGGGTACTGGTGATGGATGCCGAGTTCGGAGAGATCAACGAGATCCGGCTCTCTTGACAGCACAGAGGTTGCCAAGGGCTGCTCATTAGAGTGAGCTGACCCGCTTCATTTTGGTGTTGTTCTTCGGATTCCAAAAAGATTAACCGATTTCTAATATCCTGTATACCTGAAATATACCTTGGTGTGCTATGATTAAGTAGAATGAGGAAAATGCTCCAAAGCCTATTGGTATCCCGGCATAGTAAGGCGAAGGGGAGAAGATGAGGGAGCGCATCGTAGTCATCGCAGAGCAGAAAGCTCAAGGACAAATCCTGTGCGAACATTTACAGCAAGGCGGTTATGAGACCGTTCTGTTGTCCTTCTCACCCAAAGTACACGTTGGCCTAGCAGAACTGGCTCCTCGGATGGTCATCTACGATTGCGATCAATGCGCCAGTCCGAGTACAGCCGTCTTCCGCAACATTCGCATAGCGGTCAAAGCTCCGCTCCTAGTGATCGGCCCAAAACACAACGAAACGTTCGTGGTTCATGCCCTCCGGGAGGGCGCAGATGATTGCCTCTGCAAACCCTATAGTGCAGCCGAGCTTCTGGCTCGGGTTGAGGCTCATCTGCGCCGATACTTTCAGTGGCACAATACGAACCAGGATCTGAAGCCGGGGGAGCTTCTGCTTGATGAACTGACCCACTCGGTTATCGCGGATGGCAGGGAAGTTAAGCTTACCCCCACAGAACATCGCTTGCTTCGTTATCTCCTGGGACGTAATGGCAAAGTAGCCACCCGCGAGGAACTGAGAGAGTGTATCTGGGGCACCAGTGCTGGGGCGAAACCCCGCAGCCTTGGTCTGCACATCTACAGCCTGCGCAAAAAGCTGGAACCGGATCCTCATCATCCACAGCGTATCCTCACCAAGCGAGGAATCGGCTATTACCTGAACTGGAAAGCCTATGAGGAACTTGCCAGCTCAGAATAGGTTCTCTCTTGAGGGGGTGGATCGCGGTAGTGCGCTTGTTTGAGGGATCAGGAGAATAGGAACTGTCAGGTCTGGGGTTCCGGGAGTCGGATTCGCGGAACCCCAGACCTTTTAGGTTCGCAGCCGGATGGAGGTCCAATCTGGCTTGACCACCAAGGCTCGAACGAGTAAAGATAGGAGATAACATTTCCCATCTTTCAGGAGACCCATCATGGCAAGGATTCCCAAGGATTACGAGGAGCGAGTTTACGCCGGCGTTCTGGGCAAGATCATCGGCGTTTATCTGGGCCGTCCCTTTGAGGGTTGGACCCATGAGCGCATTATGCGCGAGCTAGGCGAGATCAAGTACTATGTCCATGAGAGGCTGAATAAGCCGCTCATCGTCACCGACGACGACATCTCGGGCACATTTACCTTCTTGAGAGCCATGCCCGATTACGGGAATACGTTGAGCTTGACCGCAGCGCAGATCGGCCAGACCTGGCTCAACTATCTCATCGAGAAGCGCACCGTCCTCTGGTGGGGCGGGATGGGCAACTCTACGGAGCACA
>Ga0078972_1007422_pt1 | contig 24378 bp, 24 predicted proteins | sample YelNatPaOPGAMG01_FD_67568 | JGI IMG/M metagenome (GOLD analysis project Ga0078972, IMG submission 67568) | Hot spring thermophilic microbial communities from Obsidian Pool, Yellowstone National Park, USA - OP-RAMG-01 (SPADES assembly) (version 2) | ecosystem: Environmental > Aquatic > Thermal...
GAGAAAAAGTCATGCAAAGAATTTACAGTCAAAAGTAGGCGAGGCTTACGCAACAACCCTTGGATAGGATTAAGAAGGGCGTTAAAATTGGGAGTAAGTAAACTAGACAACGCCACAAATCACCCGTAATTTTCCTCAAAAATCAGGATATACCTGCTTCTTATTATATAGATAGAGATATGGGTAATAGACAGACCCAGCGGGGAGAGGATAAAGGTGAGGGGGGATAAATACATTGTCGATTGCTGGTTGCTGATTGTTGATTGGAAAAACAAAAACTGGATTCCTGTTGGAGTTTACACCTGATTTATTCATGTGCAGGAATGACAAAAGAAATCAACGATTGCAAACAAGAAATGTCATTCCCGTCCCTGATTTCTCAGGGATAAACTTAAGCGGGAATCCATTAATTGATAATTAAAATTTCCTCTACCCTGCGGGGAGAGGATAAAGGTGAGGGGGGGATAAATAATTTGTCGATTGCCGATTGCTGATTGCCGATTGGAAAAACAAGAACTGGATTCCTGTTGGAATTTACCCCTGATTTATTCAGGGGGCAGGAATGACAAATTAAAGCAATGTTGCAAACAAGAAATGTCATTCCCGCGCAAGCGGGAATCCATTAATTTAAAAGAACGAGAGGCGACAGCGAGATTATTTGTAGGGGCGGACCTATGTGTCCGCCCGAATACAGAAAATCAAGAAGATATTAACAATTAACAAACAACAATAGACAATCAGCAAATGAAACAAATCCCCCCGTGTCCCCCTTTGTGAAAGGGGGAAAAGGAGATAAGTAATTCCCCTCTTTCAAAGTACCGTGATGAACGAAGTGAATTTTACGGCAGTAAAGAGGGGCAGGGGGAGATTTTATTAATGTAAAAAAGTAAAGCAAAAAAATTTACTTTATATTTTATAAAAACCTACCATAACTGAGGGGATGCACCCATACGAATAATTTAAGTTGACTTTTGAATTGTTTTATAGTAAAAAAATTAGAACTTTTACATACGCGTCCCCATGGTCAAGCGGTTAAGACATCGCCCTTTCAAGGCGGTATCACGGGTTCGATTCCCGTTGGGGACGCCAGTTTTATATATTTCATTTTTTCAAACAGCATATCTTGGAGTAAAAATGCGTTTTGGCAGATTTTCTGAAACCGGAAAAGAATACATCATAGAAAAATGGAATACTCCAACACCATGGATTAATTATATTTCCAATCAAAATGGTTATTGTGGGATAGTAAGTCAAACAGGGGGTGGATTTTCATTTTTTAAAGACCCCAGGGAAAGAAGAATAACTAAATACAGATATAATAATGTTCCTGTGGACAGACCTGGTCGTTATTTTTATATAAAAAATGAAAAAACAGAGGAGTTCTGGTCTCCTACATGGCAACCGGTTATGAAAGATCTGGATTTTTATGAGTGCAGGCATGGCCAGGGATATACAATAATAAATTCCAAATATAAAGGTATTACACATTCTGTTTTATATTTTGTTTCTCCTGATGATGATTGTGAAATATGGCAGATGGATATTAAAAATACAACAAAAATTGAAAAAGAAATTTCAGTTTATTCTTATTCTGAATTTACTTTCTGGTCTGAACCGGAATCAAGAAACATTCAATGGTCGCTTCATTTAACACGTTGTTCATTTATTGATGATATGATTATTTATAATTTTATTGAACCCCATCCTGCTTTTGATATGAAGGCAAATAAAAATTATGTTGGTGACAGACCAGGTTATGCATTTATGGGTTTAAATTTAAAACCTGTTGATTTTGATTGTTCAAGAGATGCTTTTTTGGGTATGTATAATTCTGAAACACAACCTATAGGTGTAATAAATAAAAGATTATCAAATTCCATTATCCGCGGCGGGGTTGCCTGTGCAGCTTTGCGAACAAAAATAAATTTAGCACCGGGCCAGATAAAACAGATTGTTGTTATTTTGGGTTTTGCAGACACAATTAACAAAGCTGATATTTTAAGAAGAAAATACAGTGAACAAAAAAATGTAACACAGGTTTTTGATAAATTAAATAAATCATGGGATAAATATCTGTCTAATTTTAAAGTTGAAACGCCTGACAGGGAATTTGATACAGTAGTTAATATCTGGAATCCTTATCAATGTAAAACAACATTTGATTGGTCGCGTTATATTTCTTTTTACGAAAACGGTGAAGGCCGTGGTATGGGAACAAGGGATTCCTGTCAGGATACTCTTGCTGTATGCTCTTTTATTCCACAGAAAGTAAAAAACAGAATAAAACAGATAATTTCAACAACCCAGTTTATTACAGGTGATTGTTATCATCAGTTTTTTCCTTTAGGTGGGAGAGGCGATTTAAAAGGATTTTCTGATGACCATTTATGGCTTATTCAGATGGTTTATGCATATATTTGTGAAACAGGTGATTTGTCTATATTAAAAGAAAAGATTCCTTTTGCAGATAGTAAAAAGTCAGAAAGTATTTACAAACATCTTTGTCTGGCTTTGGATTATACAGAAAAAATGAAAGGCGATAATGGTTTACCGCTTATTTTAACTGCGGACTGGAATGATACATTGCATTTATGGATGGAAGCAAAAAAACCGGAATCTGTATTAACTGCACAGTTGTATGTTTATGCATTAAAACAGATGTTAGAACTTGCAGAAAGGACAGGAGAAAAAAATGACGCTATCAAATATAAGAAAAGAATAAAAAGAATGACAGATATAATTAACACAAAGTGCTGGGATGGAAACTGGTATTTGCGTGGTTTTGGAAGTGAAGTAATAGGAACACAAAAAAGCAACAGAGCAAAAATATTTTTAAATTCTCAGGTATGGGCGATTATATCAGGCGTTGCAACAGAAGACAGAGCCAAACAATGTATGGAAAGCGTAAATAAATATCTTTTATGCAGCGAAGGAATAAAATTGTTATGGCCCTGTTTTGATTCTTATGACCAGACGTATGGTTTAATTTCCCGTTATAATAAAGGTAGAAAGGAAAACGGTATTTTTGCACATGCAAATGCTTGGGCAATAGTTGCAGAAACAATTTTAAATAATCCGGAGCGTGCATTTGATTATTACAAAAGAATTCTTCCAATTACAAAAAATCAAAAGGCAGAAAGATTAAAAACCGAGCCATATGTTTTCTGTCAGACAATATGTTCTGATGATGCTTTAAATGTTGGTGAGGGTGCAAATTCATGGCTTACAGGAACAGCATCATGGATGTATGTTGCTGCAACACAATATATTCTTGGAATAAAACCTGTGATAAATGGATTAATGGTTAAACCATGTGTGCCTGAAAATTGGAAAGAATTTAAAGTTTTTAGAAAATTCAGAGGCTGTAATTATAATATTAGATTTATCAGAAAAGGTAAATTTTCAATCACCGTTGATGGTGAAACTATAAATGGCAATATTATTCCAGCATTAGAAAAAAAAGAGGTAAATGTTGTTGTTGAATTTTAATTTTAATGTTATTATAAATAACAAAAGGTGATGAGATATGCCCGAAGGTGAAATATACATAGAAAGAAGAAAACATAAAAGAGTTGAAAAAAAATTAAGAGCATCGTATAGATTAATATCCAGAGACGAATTAGAGCATGATATAGGACTGGAAAAAACAAAGGTAGAATCTATTGATATAAGCACAAGTGGTATTCAATTAATTTGTGATGATGAGATTGAAATAGATAATATTATAAGAATTGATATAGAGATTCCTGTTGAACAAACATTTATTGAAACATTTGCCGAGGTAAGATGGTGTAAATTTGATGATAAACTAAAAAAATATAAAGTTGGTTTACATTTTTTAGTTATTAAAGAGGACCATATTAATTTGATTAATAGATTGATTAAGGGATAAATTAATTTACGATTTTTGATTTTCAATTTGCGATTTGCAATTTTCGTTTTATGATTTTAAAAACATTGCTAATTGCGGATTGATAACTACATTGCTGGTTGCTTATTGCTGGTTGGAAAAATACATTGCTGGTTGGTGATTGCTTGTTGCGGGTTGAAAAAACAAAAACCAACAAAAAGCAAAAAGCAATGAACAAACTACAATAGAAAAGACACTTTTATCTATACTTTACAGATTTTTTCAAGTTCTAAATGGTTAAAGCAAAAATAAGCATTATTATTGTTATTTAATTTTGTTAAGTTTTATGTTAGATTTTTATTGACAATTGAAAAATCTATGTTTATAATTATTATAAATAATGAAGATGATATTAAAAATGAGTTATATAAGGAGGCTTTGAATGGTTAATATTGATACTTTGTTACGCATTATGTTTGAAAAAGGGGCTTCTGATTTACATATAACAGTTGGTGTTCCACCTATGTTAAGGATTGATGGGGAAATTACACCTACTGAATTCGAAAAATTAAGGCCTGATGATTGCCAGCATATAATATACAGTATTTTAACAGATGAACAAAAAGAAAAATTTGAAAGAGAAAATGAACTTGATATTTCTTTTGGGGTTGAAGGAATAGGCAGAGTTAGAATGAATGTTTATAAACAAAGAGGGGCAATTGCGGCGGCACTGAGAAATATTCCTCTGCATATTATGAGTTTTGAAGAATTAGGACTGCCAAAAGTTATTTCAGATATTGTAAAAACGCCTAAGGGGTTAATACTTGTTACAGGACCAACTGGTTCTGGTAAATCTACAACTCTTGCTGCTATGATTGACTGGATTAATTCACATGAGGCGAGTCATATTATTACGATAGAGGATCCAATAGAATATATTCATACGCATAAAAACAGCATTGTTAATCAAAGAGAGGTTGGAACTGATACGCAGACCTTTGCCCAGGCATTAAAATACGTTTTAAGACAGGATCCTGATGTAATTTTAGTAGGTGAAATGCGTGATTTAGAGACAATTCAGGCAGCACTTACAATTGCAGAAACAGGGCATCTGGTTTTTGGAACATTACATACACCTGATGCTGTTCAGGCAATAAATAGAATAATAGATGTTTTTCCAGCGCATCAACAACAGCAAGTAAGAGCACAGATTTCTTTTGTTTTACAGGCAGTAGTTGCCCAGCAACTTTTACCAAAGGCATATTCTTCTGGCAGAGTTCTTGCAGCTGAAATACTCTTATCAAATGCAGCTGTAAAAAATCTTATCAGAGAAGAAAAAGTCCACCAGATATATTCTATTATGCAAACCGGGACAGAATATGGAATGAGAACAATGAATTATTCACTTGCCGAACTTTATCAGAGACAACTTGTTACTTATAATGAAATTTTTGCACGAACAACCGACCCCAAAGATTTACAGAGAATGATACAAACTTCAGGTGTAGTATAAATTTCATAAAGGAGATGATTTATGCCTATATTTTCTTATAAGGCAAAGACTCCTGATGGCAGGGTTATAGATGGACAGATTGACATAGAAAATGAAGATGCGCTTATTCAAAGATTGAAATCTCAAAAATTAACACTTGTTTCTGCTACAAAAACAGGCGGACTTGCTGCATTATTAAAAATGGGTCCAAAAGTTAAAACAGAACAAATTTCAATTTTTGCACGACAGTTTTCAACAATGATAAGTGCGGGGCTACCTGTTTTGCAATCATTAAATATACTTGTAGAACAAACAGAAGACAAGGTTTTTAAAAATATTTTAACAAAAGTAAGGGATGACATAGGAAGTGGTGCAAATCTTTCTGATGCTATGTCAAAATTTCCAACTGTTTTTGATGCATTGTTTTGTAACATGATAAAGGCAGGCGAACTTTCTGGTGCTCTTGACCAGATACTTGATAGATTAGCAACTTATTTAGAAAAGGCAGAAGCATTAAAGCAGAAGATAAAAGGGGCAATGATGTATCCAATAACAATTTCAGTAATTGCAATAGCCATAGTTATTCTTTTAATGGTAAAAGTTATTCCTACATTTAAAATAGTATTTGAAGGTTTTGGCGGTGGACTTCCGGCACCTACAAAAATACTTATTGATATTTCTGAATATGAGCAAAAATGGGCTCTTGTTCAGGTTGGTTTTTTGGTTGCGGTTGGTTTTATTTTTTCCATAGTCAAAAGAACGCAAAAAGGCGGGTTTATCATTGATAAATATTTATTAAAATTACCTGTTTTTGGTGACCTTATAAAAAAATCAACAGTTGCAAGATTTTCAAGGACTCTTGGAACATTATTAAAAAGTGGTGTTCAAATACTTGATGCATTAGAAACGGTTGCCCGTTCTGCCGGGAATAAAGTTGTAGAAAAAGCATTGATGGATACAAGAAATGCAGTAAGAGAAGGACAATCATTAACAGAGCCCTTAAAAACAACAGGATTATTTCCTTCTATGGTTATTCAAATGGTTTCAGTAGGAGAAGAAACAGGTAAACTGGATGATATGTTATTAAGAATGTCTGATTTTTATGACCAGGAAGTTGATGTAGCAGTTGATGGCTTAATGTCTATGCTTGAGCCAATGATTATGGCTTTTTTAGGAGTTGTAGTTGGTGCAATAGTTGTTGCTATGTATTTACCAATGTTTAGTATGGGTTCGCTTGTATCTTAGAATTAGCAAAAAATCATACAAAAAACTTGACAAAAAAATTTAAATATGCTATTATAATAACAGATATAAAATAAAAAGCGAAAGGAGGTGAAAGTATGAAAAAGACAAAAGGTTTTACATTAATAGAGCTTATGATAGTTGTAGCGATTATTGGTATTCTTGCTGCAGTTGCAATTCCAAGATTTTCTGATATGTTAGAAAAAGCAAGAGAAGGAGCAACGAAAGGTAATATAGGAGCAATAAAGTCAGCTATTACTATTTATTATGGAGACAATGAAGGGCAATGGCCAGTTGATATTGTTCCTACAGGTGCTTTCAGTAAATATTTAGAAAAAGTCCCGCAGATTAAAGTTACACATAATTTTGCAGCAACACAAGGCACATTTAGTGGACAATCTACATCAGTAGTTGGCGTTGCTGCAGAACCAAATTCTCACAATGATAACTGGGCATATGGAACAGTTGGAACTGTATGGGGCCAAGTCTGGGTTAATAGCACTTTGACCGATACCAAAGGAAATTCTTATACAAGTTATGGCCATGAATAATTAAAAAAAAAGGGTTGGTTATTTATTATAAATAGCCAACCCTTTTTATATAAATTTAAAAGGAGGTTTGTATCGAATTCTTTGTTTTATTGGTGTTATTTGTTTTTGGATTGATTTTTGGTAGTTTTTTTAATGTTTGTATTTATAGAATACCCAAAAATTTATCAATTTTTTTCCCTTATTCATTTTGTCCTAATTGTAAAAAACCTATAAAATGGTATCATAATATACCTGTTATTAGTTATATATTTTTAAAAGGAAGATGTTATTATTGTAGTAAGAAAATATCAATAAAATATCCTATTATTGAATTATTAACTGGAATACTATTTGTTATTTTTTTTCTTAAGTTTGGACTTGAAAAAATCTATTTTTTTTATATAATTATAGCAGGATATTTGATTATATTATCAGCCATTGATTTTGAAACAAAAGAAATACCTGATATTTTGATTTTAATTTTATTTATTATTGGATTAATATTCTGTATAGTTGAAATTAACAAAATAAATATTTTTGAAGGAATAATAAGTTGTATAACAGCAGGATTTTTAATTTTTGTGTTAAATTTTTTCAGCAATGAAAAAATCGGAGAAGGAGATATTAAATTAATGGCTGGATTAGCTTTGCCTGCTGGGTTTGTTTTATCAGTTAATATTATATTTTTTTCTTTTATTCTGGGTGGTATTTTTTCTTTTATTTTTTTATTTTTTAATAAAAACCAAAAGAGACAAAGTGTTGCATTTGTGCCTTTTATTTTTTTATCTTTTGTTTTAAATGTGTTAATGTTATAACTTTGGAGGAGTGCTGTGTTTGATTTTTTTCAACAAAGTGTAATAGGGCTTGATATAGGGACATCAACAATAAAAGCAATTAAAATTAAAAAACATAAATCAGGGTATGAATTAATAGGTGCTGAGATTTTTTCTTTGACATCAGAATCAATTGAAGAGTTGGACCCGGATGCAAAGATGTCGCTTTATGTTAATTCAATTAAGAAAATAATAAAACAAAAAAATATTGGGGCAAAAATGGTTACAACTGCTATACCGGGGGACTCTGCTATTATAAGATATATAAAAGTTCCGTATGATACACCAGAAGCATTAAAAACAATTGTCCCTGTTCAGGCAGAACAGTATATCCCCCTGGGAATGGATCAGGTTATTTTTGATTATCAGGTATTAAATGAATTAGAGGAGGAAGGGCAGAAAAAAATGGAGGTATTAATTGTTGCTGTAAAAAATGAAACAATGAGCCAACATCTTGATTTATTAAAAGCAGCCGGAGTTAATCCCTTTGTTATTGATGTTGATTCTTTTGCTTTATGTAATGCCTATTCTTTAAATCTTGAGGAAGAATCTGAAACAGGGGTTAAAGCAGATACGGTTGCTTTGATAAATATTGGAGCGAGGTTTACATCTGTTACCATAGTAGAAAATGGCATCCCGCATTTTTCAAGGGATATTAATATTGGTGGTAATAATTTTACAAAAGAAATACAAAGAGAATTTAATTTAAGTTTTGCACAGGCAGAGGAATTAAAAAAACAGCAGGCGATGATAATGGTTGAAAGCGAAGAAATTTTATTAACCACACCTTCAACAGAAGATTCAAAATCAGTAAAAATATTTGAGGCAATAACTCCTGCTTTAAATAAGTTATTAAATGATATCAGGCGTTCATTTGATTATTATGAATCAACTGTTAAAAAGAAACCGGTGCAAAAAATTCTTTTAAGTGGCGGTAGTTCAAAAATAAAAAATATAGACAGGTTTTTATCTGAGAGATTAGGTATACCTGTAGAAATAAATTTCCCTTTTAAGAATATTAATATTAATTCAAAGAATTTTGATTTTGATTTTTTAAGAGCCAATGCTGTTTGTTTTAATGTTGCACTGGGACTTGCTCTGCGTACAAGGAGCGAAAGATAATGATAGAAATTAATCTTTTACCTCAAAAGGTAAAAAAGCAGAAAAAATTACAGGCATTTTATTTTTTAATTGGATTTATTGGCACATTAATTGTAGTAATTATGATAGGGATTATTTTTTACAAACAATCACAAATAGCAAAAATTGATTCAGAAATAAGAAAAATAGATGCCGAATCAGCATCGCTTAAAGATAAAATAGAAGAAGTGAAAAAATTTAGAGAAAAGGAAGATATTTACAACAAAAAGAAATTATTGGTAGATAAATTATTAAATGACCAATCATACTGGACTTATATTTTAGATAATATCGGAGAAATGGTTCTCCCTGATATGTGGCTTGATTCAATAAGTCAGGATAAAGAAAAAAACGAAGGCATAGTGATAAAAACATCAGGGCTTGCTTTGTCAAAAGTAATTGTTGCAGAATTTATCAAACGTCTTGAAACAAATAAAAGAGTTATGGATATTACAACAGCAAGCATAAGAGAAACTACTGATGCAAGTTCTACTTCACCATTAATTTCTTTTGAAATAAGTTTTCTTTTTAAATATACTGATTAATAGGGAAGATAATAATGGCACAACCATCATCTACAGGTAAAAAAAGTTTTTTAAATATTAAACTTACAAAAGAACAACAGAATAATTTAATTGCAGCAGTACTTTTAACAGGCCTGGCTATTTATGCATATATTAAATGGTGGTATATTCCTGTTTCAAATCAATATAAACAAAGGGTTGCAACATTACAACAAAAGAAAAAGGATCTGCAGGATGCAAGAGAAATGGTTGCAAAATATGCTGAATTTATGCGTAGAGCATCTGAGATTGATAAAAAAGTGGATTTTGTTTATAAAAGATTACCAAAAGCATTTGTTTTTTCTGATATTGTAAAAGATGTTACAAAGGTAGCAACCCAGAATAATATAAATATTATTAGTTTCGAACCAGAACAGAAAGTGATAAATAAAGGGGAATATAAGGAATATGAAATAAAAGTAAATTTCCCTTCAAATTATAAAAATCTTGGTAACTTTTTAACTGACTTAGGATATTTAGAACGTTTAATTACTCCTGCAAAAATAGATATTCAAAGAAATAAAAATTTAGGTGCTGAATTTGATAGTTCAAAGAATATAAATGTATCAATGGTTTTAAAAGTTTATACTCTTGCTGAATAGGAGTTTTTATGTTGAAAAAAAATGAGCAAAGATATATAATAATATTAAATATTATATATTATTTTTTATATATTTTATTAGTATGTAATTTTGTTTTGGCGCAAGAACAGGAATTAACTTTTGAAATAAAACCATTATATGAGTTTAATTATAAAGCAGGTAGAGATCCTTTTACACCAAGAATTTTAAAACAACAGATACCTGCAATAATAGATATTGATATATCAACATTTAAATTATTAGGAATAACAGAGAGCGCAGGTGTAAAGGCAGCTCTTTTTGCGAGTAGAAGTGGAACTTCATTTGGATTTATTTTTATTGATGGCGTTCTTTATGGTGATAATAACAAAAAGATAGAAGGAATTTCTGGAGAATTTAAAAGTAATCAAGAAGTTTTATTAAGGCAGGGAGATAAAGAGGTGCTTTTTAAATTATCTCCCGATATAGATGGACCGAATATTAAGCCCGAAGAAACTCCTTCGGGCACACAATAAAATTGGAGGAATAATGAAAACAAAGAAATCAGGATTAACGGTAATAGTACTTACTGTTATTGCTTTTGTTTTCATCACTTTATTAATGGCTCAGAATGAAGATGATTTCATAAGTATATCACCTATTGAAAAAAAAGATACAGGCACCCTTATGGAATCGGAGGCAGTAAAAGCAGAACCAGTCAAAAAAGAAGAGACCAAACCTTCACAAACAGGGCAAAAACAAGCAACTGTTGATTCATCTGAAAAAATGGCAAGTGTTGAGAAAATCGTCCCTCTTGATTTAAAAGATAAACTTGAGATAAGAATAGTAACATCTGATGTAGTTAAATATAAAGCCACAGAACTTGCTCCACCACCAAATAATAGAATATTAGTGCAGCTATTTAAATGCAAAGTTGATTATAAAAATATTGATGTTAATAAAGCAGGTGTTAATAAAATTCGCAGTGCACCGCATAATTCAACCGCATGGATAGTTGTGGATTTAGACAGTAAACAAAGATGGAAGATACGAAACGAAGGTAAGGTAATAATTGCAGAAATATTAAAGACATCTGAAATTAAAGAAGAAGGTGCGACATCAAAACAGGCACCTCCATCAATGATTTATAGAATTTTAGATGTTGCTGCAAAAAATTTAGGAAAACAAACAAGAGTAGTTATTACAACTGACGGCCCTGTTAAATACAGAGTAAAAAAAGATATGGAAAATAAATTACTGAATATAAATATAATAAGCGCTATATCTTCATGGAAAGAAGGGGCGATTAACAGAGAAATTGGAAATGTCGAATCAATAAATTTAAAAGAGGATAAACAGACAAAAACAATAGATATTAATATAAAATTTTTGGAAAATCTTCCATATGTTGTTGTAAGAGACCAGAATCAGATATTAATAGATATAGATAATATTTTACAAACAGGTAAAATACCAAAAAAGAAATTGGATTTATATCAGCGTTTATCATTAAATGTTCAGGATGCAAGTTTATCTGGTATTTTACGATTATTATCAACACAGACTGGTTTTGAATTTTCTATTAGTCCATCTGTAACAAATGCACCTCCTGTTACTATAAGGGTTGAAGACCAGCCATTGTATCAGATTTTAAGAGATATATTAATACCGCGCAGCCTTTATTATGAAATTCAGAATAATATTATTAAGATTGGTTCTGTTACTGAACTAAAAAGTGCAAAAGCATTAAGACCCAAAATAACAAAATTTTATTATCCTAAAACAATGCTTGCCGATAATTTAAAAAAATTACTTGATGTGCAGATAAGCAAGGAGCCGTTACTTGACATTTCTGTTACTGTTGATAATACCGGTGGTGCAAATAGAATAATGTTAGTTGGAACGCAGGAAGATATGGATCAGGTTTTAGATATGATTGCAAATGTTGATTATTCAAAAGATGCCGGTGATTATGAAGGTTCCGAGGGTGGTATATTAAAGACAAAAATTTTCAAATTAAAAAATATAAGATTACAAGAAGAAGCAGGAAATGCAATTGAATCACAGCAAATTGCAGAATTAAAGCAAACAATAGAAGCGTTACTTACATCAGAGGGTGGGGTAAAAGGTACGATGACTTTTGATAGAAGAACATCCAGTTTAATTATAACTGATACCCCTGCTGTATTAAAACGTATCCAGAAAGTTTTGGATACATTAGATGTAAAAGTTCCTCAGGTAACAATAGAAGCAAAGTTATATGAAGTAAGTATTGGAGCCACAAACGACCTTGGTATTAATTGGAAAGCAGTAGGACAGGACAGCGAACCATATATTGAAGGGGATGTAAATGTTGGCGCTGTGCCTGCTATAGGTAGTGTTGGACAATTTGTTTTAGGCACCTTACAGAGTGGTTTTAAAATAGATGCATATTTAAAAGCACTTGAAAGAAAGAATAAGGCATCTTTATTATCTGCACCAAAAGTAACAGTTCAGACAAATATGCCGGCAACAATAAAAACTTCAAGACAGGTTTATTATGAAGAGTCGTCTATTATAACACAACCAAGCGGACCACCTGTTGTAACAACTGATTTCAAGTCCGTTGAATTACCTATTTCATTGAATGTTATATGCAAGGTTGACAATCAGGATACAATTAATATGGTTGTTCATGTTGAAGTTCAGAGTTTAATACAGACAAACAGAACAAGCGGACCACCGGATATTACAAAACAAAGTGCTGATACTTATGTAAAAGCAAAAAACAATGAAACAATAGTAATAGGTGGATTATTGACAGACAAGGTAACGGAAACAGAAAATAAAGTTCCACTTTTAGGTGATATACCTTTACTTGGAAATCTTTTTAAAGCAACAAGTAAACAAAATGAAAAAACAGAACTTATTGTATTTTTAACACCTTCTATTGTGGAAGAATAATTAAAAAATTTTCAATATAAATTCAAATTTAAGGAATTATAAATGTTGAGATATCTTACAGCAGGTGAATCACACGGCAAAGGTTTAATTATTATTATAGATGGTGTGCCTTCTAATTTAAAAATAGATGAAGAGAATTTAAACTGCGTGCTTTCAGAAAGACAAAAGGGTTATGGCAGGGGCGGACGTCAGCAAATAGAAACCGATAGGGTGGAAATTCTATCCGGTATAAGGTTTGGAAAAACAACAGGCGCTCCGGTATCAATATTTATTAAAAACAGGGACTACGAAAACTGGAAATCCCGTATGTCTATATCTTCAATACCCCAGGATATAAATGAATTTATTGTTCCAAGACCAGGACATGCTGACTTATCAGGTGGAATCAGATTTAATCAAAGGGATTTACGAAATGTGCTAGAAAGAGCAAGCGCACGAGAAACAGCTGCAAGAATTACTGCAGGTGCAATCAGTAAGTTAATTTTAGAGGAATTTAATATTCAGATATTTGGTTATGTAATTAATCTGGCTGGAATTTCAACCCAAATAGACGAAACGCTTACAATAAAACAAATTATCGAGATGATTAATAAAAATCATAAAAAGTTTAATGCATATCTTAGATTTCCTGATTCAAAAAAAATACCACTTATAATAAAAAAGATAGATAATGCAATGAAAAAAGGAGATACGGTCGGCGGCATTGTAAAGATAATTACAGAAGGAGTGCCTGCAGGGCTTGGTGATTATACACAGTGGGATAAAAAACTTGATGGGAAAATAGCAATGGCGCTAATGAGTTTGCAGGCAGTAAAAGGCGTTGAATTTGGTGCTGGTTTTGAATATGCAAAAAATTATGGGTCCTCAATTCATGATGCAATATATTTTTCAAAAGGGAAAGGATATTTTAGAAAAACAAATAATGCGGGTGGTATTGAAGGTGGTGTAACAAATGGCAGTCAAATAATAGTAAAAGCAGTTATAAAACCCATCTCAACTTTAAGGAAGGGTATTGACTCTGTTAATATAAACACAAAAGAAAAAAGCAGGACGGTATATGAAAGATCTGATGTATGTGCTGTTCCAGCCGCATCAGTAATTGCTGAAAATTTAGTAGCGATTGAAATTGTTAATGCATTGATGGAACAAATCGGGTGTGTTGAATTAAATTTAATGAAAAAAAATTATGAAAATTATTTAAAGTTTATAAAAAAATATTAAATTAAATATGAAAAATATTGTATTAATAGGATTTATGGGGAGTGGAAAAACAGTAGTGGCAAAGAAATTGTCCAAAATTTTAAAAAGACAAATTATTGATACAGATAAAATAATTGAACAAAAGAAAAAAATTAAAATAAAAAAAATATTTAAATTATATGGTGAAAATTATTTTAGAGAACTGGAAACAAAAGCAGTTAAATTTGTAAGTAATAAAAAAAATAAAATAATATCAACAGGTGGAGGAGTTGTAATAAGACCTGAAAATGTTAAAAATTTAAAGAAAAATGGAGTTATAGTTTATTTAAAAAATAAATTTGAAACATCGTATAAGCGTTTAAAGAATAAAAAAGACAGACCGTTATTTAATATTAAAAATTTAAAAAAAACAAGGAAATTATTTAATAGTCGTTTAAAACTATATAAAAATGCTGCTGATATAATCATAGAAACGGACAATAAAAAAATTGATGAAGTGGCAAACGAAATTATTAGAAAGACAGGAAAATATTAAAATGTATGAAGAGATAAAAGTAAAATTAAAACAAAATAGTTATAATATACATATTGGTGCAGGTATATTAAAGAATACAGGTAAATTAATAAAGCCCTTAATAAAATCAAAAAAGATTTTAATTATCAGTAATAAAAAAGTTTTTAAATTATACGGGCAAATATTAATTAAGTCTTTGAAAAAATATTTTGATTGTTATGTTTTTTTAATGGGGGATGGGGAAGAATACAAAAATATTTATACTGTTTTAAAAATTTTAGATAAATGTGTAAAAATTAAGTTGGATAGGTCTTGTGCAATAATTGGTCTGGGTGGTGGCGTGGTTGGCGATGTTGCCGGTTTTGCAGCCGCAGCATATATGCGCGGTATAAACCTTGTTCATATCCCCACATCACTTGTTGCACAGGCAGATAGTTCTATTGGTGGCAAAACAGGCGTTGATTTAAAATCAGGAAAAAATCTTATGGGCTTTTTTTATCAGCCAAAAAGTGTAATTGTAGATATTGATGTGTTAAAGACGCTCTCGGACTTAGAATTTAAAAATGGACTTACAGAAGTAATTAAATATGGAATTATTATGGATGCACAGTTTTTTTATTTTTTAAAGAACAATGTTAATAAAATAAAAAATATGGAAAAAAGCACTATTTTTTATCTTGTAAAAAAATCTATACAAAATAAAGTAAAAATTGTTGAAAAAGATGAAAAAGAAACAAGCGGATTAAGAGCAATTTTAAATTATGGTCATACAATTGGTCATGCTATTGAGTCAGCAGGTAGTTATAAGTTATATAAACACGGACAGGCAGTTGCAATAGGTATATTAATAGCTGCATATTTGGCATATAAAATGAATTTATGTTCAAAGGATGTATTTGATGAGCAAAAACAAATATTAAAATCATTTAATTTAATTAAACCTTTAAGAAAAATAAAAATAAGTGATATTTTAAGAAAAATAAAGATTGATAAAAAGATAGTAAATGATAAAATAAGATTTATCTTGACAAAGAAAATAGGCTGTGTTAGTTTTATACAAAATATTAATTTAAACGTGATTAAAAAGGCATTAGAACAATATAATGCTATTATTTCTAAATAGCAATGAAGTGAGGAGGATTTATAAGAATGGCAGGGGATCCTGCTTTAACGGCAGAAATAGAAGAGTTAAAAAAGAAATTATCACAAAATCCTGACTCGCTGATATTTGTGCCGCTTGCTGATGCTTATAGAAAAGCTGGACTTTATGATGAAGCCATAGAAGTGTGTAAGAAAGGGCTTGAAAAACATCCTTCTTATACTTCGGCAAGAGTTGTTCTCGGCAGAGTTTACATAGAAAAAAATAAATATGATGAAGCAATTGAAGAACTTAAAAAAGTTGAGTCAGTTGATAGTGATAATATTATGGTGCATACAATGCTTGGAAATATGTATCTCAAAAAAAAATTGTATGCAGAGGCAGTGGAGCAATTTCAAAGAGTTCTTTCGTTGAATCCAGAGGATGTAGAAACACAGGAAAAATTAAAGGAAGCACTTTCTGCAAAACAGGAAATTAGCAAAGAAATCAAGAAAGAAGAAGTAAAACAGGAGCAAAAACAGGAAGCAGAAACTGTTAAAAAATCAGAAAAAGTTGTTGAGAAACCCAAAGTAGATATTCAAAAGAGTTTAAAAGTTGCTGAACTTTATACCAAAAAAGAAGATTTTGAAAAAGCAATAGAAGTATATAAAGAATTACTTGATATGGACCCTGAAAATATTGTTGTGCAACAGCGGTTAAGGGAAGTTTATGATCTTCAGGATAAGAAAATAAGAAAAGCAAAAGAAAAAACAGAAGTCAAAGACGAAGAAAAAATAGTTTCTTCTGATAAAATAACAACAGAAGATATTCTGGATGTAATGAAAGAGGCGGTTGAATCAGATAAAGTAGATGAAGAAGAAAAAAAACCTGAAAAAAAAGTCGAGCACGTAAAGACTGAATCAAAATCAGAAATAATACTAAGCAAAGAGAAGTCAGAAGAAATAAAAAAGGTTTTAAATGTATTAAAAGAAGTTGATGGTGTTATAGGCAGTTTTTTTTTATTAAGAGATGGGAGCATAATAGCAAGTGTGTTGCCGCCATCAATAAATGCCAATGAAATAGGAAAACATATAGCATCCATAGTTGAAAAGACAGAGAAATCGGTGCAGAATATGAACCAGGGTAAACTGCATCAGGTTGTTATTTCATCAGAAAGCGGCCAGTTGCTTTTTACAGAAGTTATGTCAGGTGTTCTTTTTATGATAGGTAATGAAACAATAAATGTTGGAAAAATGCGTTTGATTTTAAAAGATATAATTGATAATATTAAGAAAGTGCTTTCATAGGAGACATAAATGGATTTTAAAACTGTTTTAAAAAGAATAGTTGAGAATGTGGATGGTGCAATAGGAGCGGGTGTAATTGGTGAAGATGGTATAGCAATTGACCAGTTCTCAACAAAACCGGATTTTGATATTTCAGCAGCCGGCGCTGAATATTCTACCATAATCAGCAGTGCAAAGAAAGCGTCTCAAAGTTTTGGACTCGGCAAAACAAATGAGGTTTTAATCTCAACTGAAAAAGCAACAATGATAATGATGGTTCTGGGAAAAAGTTATTTTGTGACCCTTGCCTTAAATTTAGATGGAAATCTCGGCCGTGGAAGATTGGAACTGAAAAAAGCTATCCCGGATCTTGAAAAATTAATATAAATGTTTTTCAGGGTTTTAAAAAGAACATTCTGGATATTTTATGATAATTTTTTTAAAGGGGTATTAATAAACTTTTTATTTTTTTTGTTATTATTATTTGTTTTTATTATTTTTTTTGTTCGGTTTGCTAAATATGAACTAACATTTTTTCTGCTTTCTTTAATATGGCATTGTATTTCCCCCGGAATTATTTATTATTTATTAAAGATAGCAACATTTAAAGAAAATAAAGGTTTGTTTAAAGAAATTTTTAATGGTATAAAAAAATATTTTTTACATGGCTTTGCAATATTTATTATTAATTTATCTTTCTTTTTAATTTTTTTTCTGGCATATAATTTTTACAGACAGTTGCATAATTTAAAAATTTTATCATTAATATTAACTGGTATAAGTATATGGATTGCCTTTGTTTTTTTATTAATGCAGATATATTTAATTCCGATTTTGGTTTTGGATGAAAAAAAAAGAATATTTGTTTCATATAAAAAAGCTTTGATAATGTTTTTATCTGCACCTTTTTCAAGTATTTTTTGTCTTATCCTGATATCATATTTTCTTTTATTACTTTATCCGGTTCTCGGTATTATTTATGGCTCTCAAATACCTCTTGTTTCAGCCATTGCTTCACTTTTTCCAATTTTTTTAATGCCATTTTTAACATTTATTGTTATAATGTTATTGCAGATTAATTCAACTTTATTGATTTATGAAAAGCATAATATTATGCCTGATTTAAAAGAGGAATGGGAAAATAAAAATATGTCAAATTTTTTTAGACCGTGGGAAAATAAATGAAAATAAGAAGATCCAGTAATAAAAATATTGATATTAAACCAAAAAAGATTTTGTTTTTTTTACTGATTGTATTGGGAATTTTCATTTTAGGTAGAAGTATTCTTAATTATTTTGAGATGAAAAACAGATATGATTCAATTAATAACGAAATAAAAGAATTAAAGGATGAAAATATCAAATTACAAACAAGGATTGAAAAACTTTATGATGATAAAGAATATATAGAAAAGGTTGCAAGGGAGCAGCTAAATTTAATAAAAAATGGAGAAACAGTATATATTTTTACTAATGACTGATTTGGTTTGGGGATAGAAAACAGAAAGGAGGTAATATGAAAAAAATATTTACTTGTTTTGTTGTTACCATTTTGTTTTTTATTATTAATAATTGTGCTTCGGCTGGGATAAAAGCAAGTGATATAGCAAGAATAAAAGTACTACCGGAAGTTTTAAAAGTAAAAGTTGGAAAATCTATAGAGTTAATTGCTGTAGGGTTGACAAAAGATGAAAAAGAAATAGATATTTACCCGGCGTGGGAAGTTAATGAAAAGGATGTCAAAATAGGAATAATAAATAAGACAACCGGGAATAAAATAAAATTTACTGGAAAATCTCCTGGTGTGGCAAGAGTTATTGTTACAACCGGAAATATTGCAAGGCAGTTAAAGATAACTGTAACAAAATAAAGATAATCTAAAAAATTTTGCAAATCAAAAAAATTTAAGTATTAATATTTGTGAATTGTAGATTTCTGATTTTTAAAAAGAAAAAAGCGGCTTTTTGCCGCTTTTTTCTTTTTTTGGTTGCGGGGGTTGGATTTGAACCAACGACCTCTGGGTTATGAGCCCAACGAGCTACCGCTGCTCCACCCCGCGTCCTGTTTAAAAGTCAAAAATAAAGAATTGAAAATTTACTAAGGCATTCTCTATTATAAATAATGTTAAGAACTTTGTTTATCATAACACATATTGTAGTTTCAATGCACAAATTCTCGGTACTAAGTAAATACAAGAACAAATCCCGTTATGAAAACCTTTGGTTTTCATTTTACGGGATGGTGCCGGGAGCCGGACTTGAACCGGCATGGACTTTCGTCCCGTGGATTTTAAGTCCACTACGTCTACCATTTCGTCATCCCGGCAACAATTTAGTAAAACATATTATGCAATATATAAAATTAAATGTCAATACTTGCTTGAATTTTTTATCAAAAAAAAATATAATATAAAATTAATATATGGAGGTCAATTATGACAGTTAAAATGGAAAAAATTTCTTTATCCACAAAGGGTTTCAATGATATGAAAGATATAACAGATAAAGTTGCTTTTTTAATTGAAAAAAGTGGAATATCAGATGGTATTGTTACACTTTTTGTTCCTGGGTCAACTGGTGGTCTTACTACAATTGAATATGAACATGGTTTAATTATTGATTTCCCTGAAATTATGGAAAAATTAATACCATATAAAGCACATTATGAACATAATGCAACATGGGGAGATGCAAATGGTGCTTCACATTTACGCGCTTCATTAATAGGTCCATCATTAACAGTGCCATTTAAAGATAAAAAAATGACGCTTGGTACCTGGCAGCAGATAATTTTTATTGATTTTGATACACACAGCAGGAGCAGAAATATAGTGGTGCAGATTATGGGGGAATAAAGAAAATTTACGATTTACAATTTACGATTTGATAATGACATTTACAATTAAAAAAATGTAGGCGCAAGATTTATCTTGCGAAAAATGGAAATACAAAAACCAACGCCAAAAAAACAAAAAACGAAAAACAACGCAGGCTAAAGCCTGCGGCTACAAAAAAAAACGAAAAACGAGGCAAGGGTGGAACGCTGTCTCTACGAAGACATAAAAACAATTGGAAAAACAAGAACTGGTTCCCTGCTGGAGTTTACACCTGATTTATTTAGGGGCAGGAATGACAAAATAAAGTATCGTTGCAAACAAGAAATGTCATTCCCGTCCCTGATTTCTCAGGGATAAACTTAAGCGGGAATCCATTAATTGAGAATTGAGAATTGATAATTGATAAACGTAAGGCCGACCCTATGTGGTCGCCCGAAAATAAAAAAATGTAGAGACGGGGTTCCACCCCCGTCTCACAGAAAACACGATAAGGATGGATAAAAACATTTTTTGCGTCTGACCCGTTATGTGCGTGGATGAAATTGTATAGAGACAGAGCTCTGTCCCTGTCTCAAGGAAACAAGACGATGATGTGATTATGACGAAAAAACGAAAAACGAGACAGCGGTGGAACGCTGTCTCTACGAAGACATAAAATAAAAATTCAATTTTTATGTGCGTCCCCGTGCTGCATCTCCAAAATAAGCGATATAGAAAGGATATTGTTAAATTTGGGGTCTGACCCCAAATTTAACATCATCAAAAAACCTCTTGCAAAAAAGACAAATAGAGATATAATGGGAGATATGAAAAAAAATTACGATTTTCTATTTCCGATTTAAGAACAAAAAACAGTAAATAAAAAATTGATAATTGAAAATAGATGACTAGGGTTTCATCGCTTGTCTTAAAGAAAACACGCTAAGGATGTAATTACGAAAAACGAGACAGGGACAGAGCCCTGTCTCTACGAAGAACAAAATAAAAAATTGTAGAGACGGGGTTCCATCCCCGTCTCAATGGAAACACAACAAGGATATAAAACGAAAAACAGGACAGGGAATGAGACAGGAGATGATGTTGCAAAAACATATAATTTTGGATATAATTATGTAGAAACAAGGCCACATATATTGGATGCAATAGATGTAGGCGGAGGACTTACAAGGAATTATGCAAATGATGCAAGTGGAAATAACACAGGGTATCAGTTGGATTATGGAGGATATATGATAAATGTGACGATTGATTGGGATGAAGAGGACAGGATAAAGCAGTATACATTTGTAACACCTGGCGGTATTTCAAATGAATATTACTGGTATGATAATGAAGTGCAGAGAATGATAAAAAGACGGGTAGCAAGTGGATCTGGAAATAGTATTTCAAATGAAACGCTGTATCCAAGTCAATATTACAGTGTTTATATAGATGATACAAGTGATGAGATAATAATGCGGACGAAGAATGTGTATGTAGGGAATCAGAGAGTGGTATCAGTATTAAATCCTAATGAACAAACAAGATACGAATATTATTACCACACAGACCACCTTGGCTCAACAACGTATTTAACAGATAGAGATGGCAAATTAAAAGAGCACATAGAATACACACCGTGGGGAGAGGGATGGATAGAGCAATCACAAGGTTTTCCAACAGATTATTTACCATATAAATTTACAGGCAAAGAGTTAGATGCAACAGGGTTGTATTATTATGGAGCAAGATATTATGATCCGAGAATAAGTATGTGGCTCAGCGCAGATCCAGCGTTGGGGAGGTATTTACAGGCCGGCGGAAAAGCTACCAGTGAAGGCGTGTTCAACAGCAAAAACCTTGGGTTATACACATATTGCCACCAAAACCCCCTTATTTATTTAGATCCGGACGGTAATGATGTGATATTGCTAAATGAATCAAAAGCTGTAATTGGTTGTGGGCATAATGCTGTGTTGGTTGGAAACGATAAAAATGGCTGGACATACTTTGGAAAAGAGGGGCTTAATAATAATTTATTCGTTAGCTATAAAACTCTCGATGATTTTAAAAAAAGCGAACAAGCGCAAAAATATGACAGGGCTTATGGTGTGAACACATCCGAGGCACAGGATAATGCTATGATTGAATATGGAAAAGAAAATGTAAATAGTAATTATTCTTTGATTGAGGCTGGAAAAACAGACAATTGTGCTGATTTGTCTGCAGATATAATACAAGCAGGGAATAAAGTAATAGATAAAGATGCAAAGAATGTATATATTAGTAAACCTAAAGTATTCGGTGCGACCGTGCCGAATTTTCAATATATGGGTTTTAAAAATGGTAATAAAGAAAATGGTTATAAGGTGGATTTAAATGAAAAATAGGATTGCACATAACTTTCATTTTGTATTTTTAATAATCGCTGTTATTTGCTTTATTATTATTTACAGTATTGATTGGTTAAGAATATATGAACTGCCTATCTTTCATGAAAATATAAATGAATACGTTGGCGTCTATCTGTTTACTCCCATGATGCATAGTATATATATTGCTATCATAATTTCGTTTATCTATGCCATTTTTTTATTTAAGAGAAAATTTAACTTCATTTATGGATTTATAACATCAATAATTTTAATGCTGCTGGCTAGATTGATTTTTTATTTATACCATATTATTCCTTATTATATTATTGGTCATAGAAAATTTGCACTGATAGATTATGTGTGGGAAATTTATGTGTGGGAGATGCGTTTTTTGTTGGGAGTTTTGATTGGGGCAATTTGCGGGTTCTGTCTAGGATATTTATTTGCGAAATTAATATACAAGGAGAAAAAAATTGCTAAAATGGACTGATCTTCAAATGATCTTCCTCGACACCAACTACCTCTTCGGCCGTTTAGTACCGAAGGATGATTTTTGCCGGATATTCCGGGAAAAGGTCGCGGTGCTCATAAAAAACGAGCATTTCGAGGATATGTACTGCCCGGACAACGGAAGGCAGGCAGGATGTTGTAAACTGACGCAAAACCCGTAGAGACGGGCTTTGTGCCCATCTCAATCGTAATGTTGGGGCAAAAATGGAGATGCTGTGGATATGTTGCGGACGCAAGTAAGAAAAGAAAACAGAGGAGAAGAGGCCGATGCTATGAGCGGTAGCAAGCAGCCGCTCTACTATTATCCCGACACAGAAAATATATTTTTTTCCGGGGTTCTCCGACGGGCTCATTTAGAGGGTGATGAAAGGGGTAACGGTGGGATTTACAATATGAGAAATTTAAGTCTTTATATGTATGCTTTTGCGAATCCTGTGCGTTATACCGACCCTGATGGCCTTTCTACGTGGACAGATAAGGAAGGAAATGTACTACGAGTAATAACAGATGATTATGATTGGAGCATCTATAGATACAAAGGTGATACTAAAACAGGACCATATAATTATGGCAATAAGGATATGTGGGAAAAAGTTGGTGAAACAAAATATATAGATGCTTTTGTAAGCCCTGATACTGGCAGTGTTTCACATAGTAAAGTGAACTTTGGAGTATCTAAAGACCAAGAAATGTATGATTTAAATGTGGAAGCGAGCAAAATGACTCCGGCCGAAGTCGCAATAAAATCATTTCGAAGACAATATTTTGATGTTAAACAAAAATGGAGGGCATATCATGGGTATCTTTTCGAAGGGAAATATCTAACAGGAAGAGAACTCGGTAATGTGCTTGCAGGTATGAATGCAGCTGCTTTAGGCGTTGATTTTGGGACATTCCAAAGATTGGCGGGACTTCTTAACTTTGATTTTAGAGATCCAATCAAATCTATAATGCAAATGCATGCTCCAATGTGGGGTGAGATTGGATATCAGTATTTTAGAAGCAAATACGGGTATGATTTATGCAAATAAAAGAAATATGGATACTTTTAATAATATTTTTTTTAATATTTATAATTATTTTGGTGATTTTTTTAAATCCAGTGAAAAAAGAAGAACTATATGGTGAATATCTTGAGATTTTTTCTGGCGGATTTTGGGGTATTGTTAGTCCAACTAAATGTTGTGTGTTCAGAACTATTGACGATAAATATTTTTATGATTCAACAAGCCTATATAAAGATTTTGATAAAAGCGAAATTATAGAGCACAATTATGAAGAGAAATATACTTATAATTTTAAAGGAAATATTCTATCTTATTACGACCCCGGTGCTGAAATCAGCAATGTCATATATAGAGTTTTAAAAATAGGTAGTCAGGTGATTTTGGTAGGAGGCGACGATAAAAGGATACTCGTAAAAATAGCTAGGAAAACAAAAACAAAC
>Ga0078972_1007423_pt1 | contig 24378 bp, 21 predicted proteins | sample YelNatPaOPGAMG01_FD_67568 | JGI IMG/M metagenome (GOLD analysis project Ga0078972, IMG submission 67568) | Hot spring thermophilic microbial communities from Obsidian Pool, Yellowstone National Park, USA - OP-RAMG-01 (SPADES assembly) (version 2) | ecosystem: Environmental > Aquatic > Thermal...
TTATATAGAAATATAATTAATATAATTAAATAAATTTTTTATTAATTATTTTTTATCAATTTATATTTAACAGGAAAATCTATGAAAATAAATATTAATGAAATTTTAAGTAATTCTAGACCAAAGATAGGAATTAGACCCACAATAGATGGAAGAAGAAAAGGTGTAAGAGAATCGCTTGAAGATCAAACAATGAATATGGCAAAATCTGTTGCAGAATTTTTATCCAAAAATTTAAGACACTCAAATGGTGCACCTGTAGAGTGTGTAATAGCTGATACAACAATAGGTGGAGTTGCAGAAGCTGCTTTGGCAGAAAAAAAATTTGAAAAAGAAGGCGTTGGACTAACTATTACTGTTACTCCTTGTTGGTGTTATGGTTCTGAAACTATGGATATGAATCCATACATTCCAAAAGCAATTTGGGGTTTTAATGGTACAGAACGTCCTGGTGCAGTTTATCTTGCTGCAGTAGCTGCTGCTCATTCTCAAAAAGGACTTCCTGCATTTAAAATATATGGAAGAGATGTTCAAGATGCAGATGATACTAGTATTCCTCTGGACGTAAAAGAAAAATTACTTAAGTTTGCCAAAGCTGGGCTTTCTGTAGCTACTATGCGAGGTAAATCTTATCTTTCTATAGGAAATGTTTCTATGGGAATAGCTGGCTCTATTGTAAGTCCTGACTTTTTTGAAGATTATCTTGGTATGCGTTGTGAATATGTTGATATGAGTGAAATTATAAGAAGAATAGATGAAAATATATATGATAGTGAAGAATACATAAGAGCTATTAAATGGGTAAGATCAAATTGTAAAGAAGGCAAAGATAATAATCCAGCTAATATACAAAGAACAAGGCAGCAAAAAGATAAAGACTGGGAATTTGTAGTTAAGATGACTTTAATCATAAGAGACCTTATGATTGGTAATCCAAACCTTGATAAAATCGGCTACAGTGAAGAAGCACTTGGACATAATGCTATTGCTGCAGGTTTTCAGGGGCAAAGACAATGGACTGATCATTTCCCAAATGGGGATTTTACAGAAACAATACTTAACAGTTCTTTTGACTGGAATGGAACAAGGGAAGCTTTAATTCTTGCTACAGAAAATGACGCTCTTAATGGCGTTAGTATGCTTTTTGGCCATCTTTTAACTGATACCGCTCAAATATTTGCTGATGTAAGAACTTTCTGGAGCCCAGATGCAGTTAAAAGAGTAACTGGTTATAGTCTTGAAGGTATTGCAGAAAGCGGAATTATTCATTTAATTAACTCAGGCTCTGCTTGTCTTGATGGAACAGGACAGCAGGAAATTAATGGAAGTCCCGCATTAAAACCATTTTGGGATATTACACAAGATGAAGTAAAAAAATGCCTTGAAAATTCTCAGTTTAGGCCTGCCTCAGTTGAATATTTTAGAGGAGGTGGCTTTTCAGCTAACTTTTTAACAAGAGGTAGTATGCCACTAACTATGGTTAGGTTAAATTTAGTAAAAGGTTTAGGTCCAGTACTTCAAATAGCAGAAGGATATTCAGTACAGCTTCCAGAAAAAGTACATAATATTTTAAATGAAAGAACTGACCCAACTTGGCCAACCACCTGGTTTGCTCCAAGAATAACAAATAAAGGTGCTTTTAAAGATACATTTACTGTTATGGAAAATTGGGGGGCAAATCATGCAGCTGTTAGTTATGGTCATATAGGCTCAGAGCTTATCACTTTAGCATCCATGCTAAGAATTCCTGTTGCATTGCATAATGTTGAAGAAGATAAAATATTTAGGCCAAGTACTTGGAGTGCATTTGGTTCAAATGATTTGGAAGGCTCAGATTTTAGAGCATGCAAAAATTTTGGGCCTTTATATGCTAAATTGAGAAGTTAAAGAATAAAAATTTAAAAAACATAATTTAACTAAAAAAGTGAGAATAAAATTAAAACAATAAATAGTAAATTTAAAAAGGAATAAAAGTTTATGACATCAAAAGAAAGAGTAATAAAAACATATAATTTTCAAATTCCTGACAGAATTCCTATAGATTTTTGTGCAGATGAGCCAGTATATGATGCATTAATTAAAAAAACTGGAGTAAAAGATCAGCTTGAGCTAATGAAATATTTTCATGTAGATTTTAGATGGGCAAGACCAAAATGGATTGGCCCAGAGTTAAAGACTATTGATGGGAAAAGAACTGACTATTTCTGGATTCCGAGAGAAGGAGTGGATTTTGGCTATGCTGTTGAACACCCTTTAGCGAATATAGAAACAATAAAAGATGTTGAAAATTATAATTGGCCCAAGCCAGAATATTATGATTATGATGTTTATCTAGAAGAAGCTAAAAGATTTAGCGAAGAAGGCTATGCTGTATATGGTGGTCATTGGGGGTGGTTTTTTGGAGCGGCTACTGATTTGGTTGGAATGGAAAAATTTATGATGATGATGTTTGATAAGCCAGATGTAGCCTTTAAAGTTATGGAAAAAATAACTGATTTCTTTTATGAATGTTCTAAAATTATGTTTCAAAAAGCTAAAGGTTATGTGGATATATTTTTTACTGGTGATGATTATGGTCAACAAAATGGTCCTCTGGTAAGTTTATCTATGTGGAGAAACTTAATAAAACCTCATGTTAAAAGATTGTATTCTCTTGCTAAAGAATATGATTTATATATTACGCAACATTCTTGTGGATCTATAACATATGTTTTAAATGATTTAATTGAATTAGGTTTAAATGCAATAGAACCAGTACAGGTAAGAGCTTATGATATGAATTTTGAAAGTTTGGTTGAAAGGTATCAAGGTAAAGTTGTTTTGCAAGGTTCAATTGATACTCAAAAAACACTGCCATTCGGCACTACAGAAGATGTCAAACAAGAGGTTTTAAGCAGAATAAAGCTTTTTAAAGATAAAGGTGGATTTGTCATTGGACCATCACAGCATTTGCTTAGTGAAATACCTTTGGAAAATATAATTATGATGTATGACACAGCTTATAAATATGGAGAAATTAAAAATAATTAAAAGCATTAAAAATATTTAAGAATATTTAAAAAAGTTAATTATTTATTATTAATAAATTAATAATTTTTATTGAAAATTTATTTAAAATAAAAAAGGAAAATTTAAAATGAGTGTTGATAATTCAGATATAAATAGGCTTGTTGATGCAATAAAATATAAAGAAGCTGATAGAGTGCCTCACCTTGAGCATTGGGTAAATAAAAAAACTATTGAATATGTTTTAGGTAAAGAAGTTGGAGACCCTGTTGACCCATATGACCAAGAGAAAATAATAGAAAACCCATTAGATCCGCAAGACCTTGTTAAGTATGCTCAAAAAATTGGTCAAGATGCTATTAGTTATGATTTTGTTTGGGGTTTTGGTTTTGTTTATAAGGTTGCATCAAATGGAACGACTCATTATGTAGATGGGATGTATAAAAATTGGGATGATATCAAATCACTTAGATTGCCTTCAATTGATGGAGTTTTAGACCAGTTTGGTCAGTATTATGAAGCTGTTAAAGGTACCAATATTGGATTGTACCCCATAATTAGATCGGTTTTTGATACTACTTATTTAGCAATTGGCGTTAAAGATTTTATGTATAAAATTTATGATGATATAAAGTTTATTGAATATTTAATGGATTTTGCAATGGAGCATTATTATAAAATTTCTTGCGAAGTTGTAAAAAGATTTCCTGACATACCATTTGTTTTAATTGCAGATGATCTTGCTGAAAGTAACGGACTTATGATTAATCCTGAATTATTTAAAAAATTATATATTCATAGATTAAACAAAATTTTAGAGCCTATACACAAGAAAAATATTCCTGTTGTTTTTCATAGTGATGGAAATTTATTTAATGTTATACCAATTTTAATTGAATGCGGGGTGATAGGTGCTCACCCCATTCAGCCAGCTTGTAATGATATTTATAAATTAAAAAAGCAATATTTTGGCGAGTTTGCTTTATTTGGAAATATTGACACTGTTTTACTAGCTAATGGTACAACAGAAGAAATAAAAGAGGATGTTAAAAATCACTGTGATAAATTAAAAGATGGAGGTGGCTATATTCTAGGTTCTAGCTCTTCAATTTTTGACGGTATTCCTCCTGAAAATTTTATCACAATGGTGAACGCTGTTCATGAATATGGAAGATATTAAAAATTTTTTTAAAAAATATTTCATATTTTGTTTTTAACTGATTTGTTAAATTGATATTGGCAGTTTAAAAGGAGGTGTTGTTATATAGGAATAAAAAAACTTAAAAAAGGATTTGTTTAAATTAATATTTTTAATTAAATCTTAAAAATATTATATTAAAAACAAATCCCATATCTTATTTTTTCAAATTAATGTAAAGGAGAATGAAATGAAAAAAATATTATTATTATCTTTGATAATGCTTATATGCATATCAATCGTAGCAACATTTTCTTTAGCTGGTTGCAAAACTACTGCTTCAACGACTACTGCTGCTGCTGAAACAACAGCTGCTGCTGAAACCACAAAAGCAGCAGAAACTACTACTACGGCAACTACAACAACCTCAACTGCTAAAGAATATCAAATTGGTTATATTACTCGTTTAGCTGTACCATGGTGGGTTATATGTGATGAAGGCTTTAAAGCTGCTGCTTCAAAATACAATTTTAAGCCTGTTATTTATGATCCACCAAAATTAACTGTAGAAGATCAAGTTAGAGTATTACAGACATGGACATCATCTAAATTAGATGGTATCTTTGTTGCTCCAAATGATCCTGCCGCACCAATTGACGCAATAAATGCAGCTATTGATGCAGGAATACCTGTATTATGTGGTTATGGGGTAGATTCTCCAGATAGCAAGAGATTACTTTTCATTGGTTATGACCCATATAATCTTGGAGTTGCAATGGCCAAAGGTTTGTTGGCATTATTAAAAAATGCAGGTAAAAATCCTCCAGGAAAAGTTACCTATCATACTGGTGGAATGGCATCTACTGAAGATACGGCAAGCTGGGATGGCTTTCGTAAAACCATCGAAGCTGCTGGCTATACAGCAGTAGAGCCGCTTTTAGATGGTGGAGATGCAGCTAAAGCAATTTCTCAAGCAAGTCAGGCAATATCAATTTATCCAGATCTTGTAGGAATGCTAGGATATTATGATTATACAGGACCTGCTTTAGGGAAAGCTGTAACTGATGCTGGTAAAATAGGCAAGATTGTTGTTCAAGCTGATGGATTTATTGGCGAAATGATACCATATATGGAAAGTGGAGCAATAGGTGCTACAATTGATTTAGTACAATATGACGGTAGTTATAAAGCTGGTGAAATATTATATAAATTAGCACAAGGTGGAAAAGAAAATTGGGATAAAGTATTAAAAGAATACCAGCCTGATTATCCAAATAATAAGAAAATCATGATGAATGTAGGTTGGTTGACATATAAAAAATTAGATGTTCAACCGTGGCCAGAAATTTCATGGATAAAAACTCTTGATGAATATAAAAATGATTATCCTGAAGTATGGAAAATTGTTGGAGGGAAATAATATTATAATACTATAAAAGTTATTTTATATTATTTTTAGTATTATTTTCTTAGTAGATTTATTTATAAAAGGATGTTTTAAAGATATTAGGGCTATACTTAAATAATTTTAAAAAGTATAGCCCTAGAAAAATTTTAAAAATTTAGTAGAAGGATAATTTAATGCAAGAAGTAATCAGAGCAGAAAATATAACTAAAAGATACGGAAGCGTCCTTTCTTTAAATAATATAAGTTTTTCTACTTATGAAAAAGAAATTATTGGTCTTGTTGGAGATAATGGTGCAGGGAAATCAACTTTATTAAATATTCTTGTGGGGTTATTTCCACCAGATGAGGGGAAAATTTTTATAGAAGGAAAAGAAGTACAATTTTCTTCACCTGCAGATGCAAGATCTAAAGGTATAGAAATAGTGTATCAATTTGGTAATTTGGTTGAAGGCTTGAGTATCTATAAAAATTTCTTTCTAGGTAGAGAAATTATAAAAAAAAGTTTTTTAAAAGTTCTCGAAAATAAATTAATGAAAGAGAAAAGTGAAAAAATATTACAACAAATTGGTATACATAAAGATTCAAATAAATTAGTAGATGAACTTTCTGGAGGTGAAAGACAAGCTGTTGCTCTTGGAAGGGCATTTTATTTTGGAACGAAAGTTTTACTTCTAGATGAACCTACTACTGGTTTGTCATTAAAAGAAATAGATAGGTCATTAAAACGAATAAAAACAATAAGAGATAATACAAATATGTCTATAATTTTTGTAACTCATGAATTAAGGCACATCTTCCCTATAGCAGATAGGATAATAGTAATTGATCGAGGAGAGAAAATCTTAGATAAAAGAATTGAACATACAAATATTGAAGAAATTTCCCAATTAATAATTAATAGTAAGAAAGAGGAGGAGCATGCAGCGGATCTGGAGTTCATTTAAAAAGTATTTTTCAATTTCCGAAGTTAATAGATTTATACTGATATTAGTTTTATCTTTTGTTATATATATAATGAATCCTTTTTTTTATAATGGTGCAAATCTTAAGCTAATATCAGTATGGGGTTCAATTTATTCTTTAATGGTTTTAGGGCAGTTGCTATATCTTTTAACAGGTGGGATGGATCTATCTTTTGGAGGAGTAATTTGTATTTCAAATGTATTTATCGCAGTATTAATTTTACATCATGGTGTTAATATGTGGTTAGCGGTGATAATAGTTTTAATTTTAGGGGCATTTATAGGTTTTACAACAGGTTTATTTGCAACAACTTTTTCTCCACCTTTTAAAATAATTCTTCCTGTTTTTATATATACGTTAATGTTAAATTTTGTACTAACTGGTATAGCAAGATTAGTGACAAAAGCTTTTCCTATTTATGGCTTTAAACATTCATATTCTCTTATATCTACAACTATGTTTGGTCCAATTCCAATTGTTTTTATTTATATGTTAGTTATTCTATTAATATTTATTTATTTTTTATATTTTAAACCAATTGGTTGGCAAATTTATGCTACTGGTTTAAATGATGAAGTAGCAAGAAAAGTTGGAGTTAACATAAAAAAGATAAGAATTATTACTTATACTTTTGGCTCTATGATACAAGCATTTGTCGGTATTATTATTGGCTCATATCTTTCAGTTGGTTCAGTTTTAATAGGACCTGAATATTTATTACCAGTTTTAGCAGGAGCTTTTATTGGAGGTATAAGTCTTGCTGGTGGGCAGGGATCGCCATTTGGAGCAATAATAGGTGGATTTGCTATTTATTTAATAGAAAATATTATAGTAATTTTACAAATATCTATGTTCTGGAAAGAGATAGTAACAGGATTGTTTCTATTTTGCTTTGTTTTATTTGATTTTTATCAGAAGAGAAAGAGATTATTGGTATAAAATAAAAAGGTTATTTTTAAATAAGATTTTAAAATCAAGATTATCAAATATAAAGATTATATATCTATTATATATCTAAAATCTGAAAATTAATAAAATTTAAAAATTTATGAAATTTAAAATGTATGAGATTTTATTTAATTATTAAAATAACTTAAAATAAATTTATCAGAGGTAATATTCTATGAAGCGATATGGATCAATCATAAAAATAAAGCCTGAAAAGCTGGAGGAATATAAAAAATTACATAAAAATATCTGGCCTGGAGTAGCAAAAACTATAACAGAATGTAATATTAGAAATTATTCAATATTTTATAAAGACGGATTTTTATTTAGTTATTTTGAATATGTTGGCGAAGATTATGAAGCAGATATGAAAAAAATGGCAGATGATCCTATAACCCAAAAATGGTGGGATGTTTGTAAGCCCATGCAAGAACCTTTACAAACAAGAAAAGAGGGAGAATGGTGGGCTGAAATGGAAGAAGTTTTCCACCAAGATTAAAAACAAAATATTTTTAAAATTAATTCATTTTAATTTTATAAACAATTCTTTATTAGTTAATAACATAAAGTTTTAATAATTATTATTTTAAATTAAGCATAAAATTTATTATATTTTTGCTAATTTAAATAGATATTTTCTAAAGAAAGATAAATAAAAAATTAATAAAAATTAACTTTTTTAATTTTTGATAATTTTTAATTATGAATTTAATTTTTGATAATTTTTAATTAAATTTTAAAGGATTTTTTATTAAATTTTATTTAATTTATATTTTGAGGAGATAATGAATGGAATATAAACTTTCAGATGTAAAAGAAAAAATAGATAGAATAACAAAAACTTTAAAGTGTACTGAGCCTGATAGAATTCCTCTTCATGATTTTTTCTGGACTGAGTTCATTAAAAGATGGCAGAAAGAAAAAAATTTACCTGAGGATACTAATATTTATTATTATTATGATATGGATATGATGGTAATTTCTCCAAATATGGATCCACATAAAAAATCATATAAATTAATAGAAAAAGGTGATAATTATATAATTTGGGAGAGTGGTTTTGGGTGCAAGTTAAAAAAAGTTGATTATTCACCGATGCCAATGTATTTGGACTTTTCTGTTAAGTCAGCTGATGATTATGATAAATTTGAGTTTGATGATCCTGATGACAATGACAGATATTTTGGAATAAGACAGGACATTATTTCTGGTGATGGGTTTACACCTTTACCAAGTTTCGATGATGCAGTAAAAGAAGCAAAAGATAAAATTTGTGTATTTGGCTCTGTATGTGAAGGTCATGAAACATTATGGAGAATAAGAGGCTCAGAAGGAACATATATGGATTTAGCTACTGAACCTGAAAAGGTAAAGAAATTTGTTGAAAGAATTGGTGAATATATGCTGGAAATAGGGAAGAAGCAGCTTGAATTTGATGGTGTAAAAGGTATGGTTATTTGGGGGGATGTAGCTTATAACAAAGGTATGCTTTTTTCACCGGCAATATGGAAAGAAATATTTTATCCTATAGTTAAAAAGTTATGTAAAGAATTTCATGACAGGGGTGCATTAGTTATATACCATGGTTGTGGAGATACAAGAGTAATTCTTGATGACCTGATTGAAGCAGGAATAGATGCTTATCATACCTTACAAGTATCAGCAGGCATGGATGTTATTGAATTAAAGAAAAAATATAAAAATAAGCTTGCTTATCTGGGAAATATATCTGCAGGAGAAGTTCTGCCTACATCTAAGGAAAAAATAAAAGAAAATTTATTATATAAATTAAATGCAGCTAAAGGCGGGGGGTATATGCCAGGTGCAGATCACTCAGTTCCTGGTAATGTGTCAGCTGAAAATTATGACTATTTTATTAGTCTATTAAAGCAATATGGCAAATATCCACTTAATTTAGGAGAGTTTGATATAGATATGGATTTATAGTTATAAATATTGAGTAATATTGGGTTAAAGAATTAAATACAGAATTAAAAAATGTAAACATACCGTTTTTTAGAAGTTATTTAAAAATATAAATTCATTGAAAGGTTTATAAATATCATCTTCAAAAATCGAAGTATAAAGATATTTGATTATAAAAAATCCTTAAGAATATTTTTAACTTAAATTTTAAACTAAGTTTATAATTTTTTAAGTTATAAAGCTTTACTAGCCTCACTATTTTAACATATATAAATAGTGAGGCTATTTTAACTTATTAAAAAAGCCTCAGTGATACGATGATAAAATAAATTCCATACCTTATGGTCATGAAAATTCCATAGTGTAGATTCTTAATTAAACAATAATTTAGTTATGTTAGAATCCTTTACCAGTACACTTTAAAAAAGGAGGGAAATGTTAGGATTAGCAACGCATACAACAATAAAGACACTGTGGGAGAAAATAAAAAAGTAAAAGAAAAGATAGGTAAGCTCTAAAGAGAGTCCTTAAATACTCCACAAATTGTTCTACTGCTTATTATATCAGAAAGGAGCATTAGTTTAATGTCTGACACATCATAAATCTTTATGATGTTTGAATATTCTTTTCCATCAGGATAAATATTTAATAAGATATTCCCCTTATCTTTTAAAAAATTCGGGTTAAACTTTGTTTGATTATCGTCTTCATAAATTGATGCATAAAAAATATCTGATTCTACTAAATCCTGGAAAAAATGACTTCCATAAGACAGTTCAGGAATATAGCCAGCATCTTTATACGAAACTTCACATATAATTTTAATATTACTGATTTCAGAAAAATTAACAGGTATTCCTAATTCTGGGAAGTTTGTTCCTATACGTCCCGGGGCAAGCAACATAATTATTTTTTTACTGTTTTTGAAATACTGATTAACAATTCCTACTATTCTTGCAATAGTATACTTCTTCTTGTATGGTAATTTATAATATCCTTCAGGATCAATTTGTACAACAATATGTATAGGATGAATAACCGATCCACCCATTGTGCCACTAAATAATTCAAAGAAAATATTCTCATCTTTAATTTCGGGAATGGTGATTTTTCCACCAATACCACCAACTTGCAAAGGTCGACATTGCAATATATTAATTAAAAAAGCCCCTTGTTCAGAAAAATTACAAGTAAATTCAATGTCAACTGGATAATTGTATTCTTTTTGAATCACAGACATTATTTGCCTTAATGTATATATAAAACCTTTCATCCTTATAAGACCATCGCAAGTTGTAAATACAACTTCTGCAGCGTTTTCTCCTTGCTGTCTTAATAATTTTTCAGTTTCACGATCATGTTCAAGCATTATATTTTTGTACCATCCAGGCAGTATTTTTAATAACTCTGACAAATTTACAGTTTGAAAAGTATTTTTTTCTAAGTTAAGAATATCAACCTTATGTTGCGAAAACTCACTTCTATTTCCATTACCAGTTAAAGGAGTTAAATTTGGATTACTAAGGCTAATTATTCTTGGATAATCACTTTCTGTTCTCTCAACAGCTCTTGTACCAAGTCCCATAACGAGTCTTATCATACCGTCATTTGGATTTATATCTTTGTGCCAGCAATAGGAATTATATGAATAACCAACTCCTGCAGCACAAGGCATAAAAATATTATCAAACCTTAAGCCAGACACTCTTTGGACAAGTATAGCCATTTGTTCGTCACTTTTACTAAGGCCACGCTGTAATCGATACTCAAGTGCTGATTTGTCCATAGTGCTAGCATAAACTTGCTTTATAGCCTTTTCAAAATCATCTAGTCTTTCATCAAGACTGCCGTTGTTAACACAAAATACTGATTCATATTTTCCGGCAAATGCATTATCAAAACTATCTTCCAGCAAACTACTGGAACGAACAATAATAGGATTTTGTCCATAATATTCTAAGATTCTTCTAAACTGTTCTTTGATTGTTCCTGGGAATGTCCCTGCTAATATTCTTTGTTTTAGTTTTTTTGCTGATGAAAAATAATTTTCTTCAGTTTTTTGAGCAATTCTAAGTTTCCAACAATTATTTTGAACAAGATATGTATAATATACATCAGAACCAATATAAAAAGAATCATGAGGTTCAAGATTAATAAATATCTCTGGTAAAATATTTTCAATTATTTTTCTTGCTAACAACATTCCAGTAGCTTTTCCGCCAATCTTACCAGAACCGATCATTCTTTCTTTAATAGCAATTAAATCTTCAATATTAAAGTATTTTTGAACTATATCTACTAGCTTTTTTTCTTTGCCAATGATTCTTTCACAAATTTCACTTAATGTTTTATTGAGTTTTTTGGTATTTTGTTTAGTATCATCAAGATTTAATTTAGCTTTTAGAAAAAATCTGTCCCAATTATCTAAGTTTTGATCTGCAATAACACTTGTCTTTTTTTCCACAAGTGCATAAAACTTGCTTGCATTTAATCCACCAGTTAGGGTTGTAAAATTATTTGTATTATTTTTTTCAAATCGATGTGGAAGAAACATTGTATTTGAATATCTTTTCCAGACTTTTAAAGGATGAATATAAAATTCATTTTTTTCTGAATAAATATCTAATAAAATCTGAGTTGTTTCTCTTATTCTTGCAACAGTATCAAAAGAATGTCTTCCTCTGATAATTCCAAAATATGCTATTGTATTGAGTTCAAATAAAAAGGGGCACGTTACTACAAAAAAATTACCCATCATTAAATCAGCAGACCAGGCAACTTGAAGTTCAGAGATACTGTCAAATATATAAAAAGTTTTTTGCCCCTCATTTTTAATTATCTCGTGAACTGCTACAGTAAAGCTTTCAAAGCCAATATTTGCATCCAGTTTAATTATTTTTAAACCTTCCTGATTTTTCAACAAAGGTTTATGCTGGGCAAATCTGATATAAATTAAATTTCGTTTTTCTTTAATAGCTTGTCTGGCAAGTTTTTCAGCAAAGAATGCATATTCTTCAATATCCGAAACTTGCCATACGACATTATCACCAAATCGAATAAAATCTAATGCTTTATCTAAGCCTTCAATTCCGGAATAAATTTTATCAAATGCTGTCATTTTTGTTATTAATTTTAATTTAATTATTATAAATTATTAATAAAAATTATAATATTTATTATTTATGATTAATATTTATTAGTTTTTAAAAAAATAAGATATTTTAATTTTATTAATTTTAAGATTGGTTGCAGTTTATAATTTTTAAATTATTTATTTAAATTTTTTAAAATACTTCTTGAGATTTCTTCAACAAGTTTATTTAAATCTTGTTTATCTGTTGCTAAATTTAATAAGTTCTTATTATCGTTATTATTTACAATATTACAATTTAAATCTCCCTCACATTTACCACAATCAATACATTCTATGCTTCTATATGATTTCTCATATAATAAGTATTTATTATCTAACTCTTTATATAAGAACTGATTATCAGAGTAGCTATCATAATATTTAAGCTTTGACTGCGGGAAATACTCATTTAGTAAACTAGTCATTATAAATTCCATTTCTTCTTTAACATGAGCAAGATTTGAAAGAAGTTTTGAGTTAAATTCCATTTTAGGTTTACCCATATTAATTCCTCTAAGTGATAATGCTTCTTTAAAGCCTTGAGGAAAGTTTACTGATTTCATTTTTCTTATAAGCTCAAGTATTGCAAGCTGAAGTTTTAAGGATTTATTTAAGTTTTTCTCCTTAAAGCTTTTATAAATTTCTATCATAAACTCAGGAAGAATTCCTGCAGTTGCAGTCATACAGCCATTGCCTCCTGCAGCAAGTGCAGGAAACATTATTTCTTCTGCACCAACAAGAACTTTAAAGTCAGGTCTTATTCTTCTAGTCATATCAATTAGATTCATCACGTTTATCATATTTCCTGAGGAATCTTTTATGCCCACGATATTTTCTATATCGCAGAGGTTTGCTGCAATCTCAGGCGTAACTTCATTTGCAAAAAATGGAATATTATATAAAAACACAGGTATATCTACAGAAAGTGCAACTTTTTTTAGGTGTCCTTCAACAATATCGCTTATGTTTTTAAAAAAATATGGACCATGAAGAACAATAGCTGAGCAGCCTTTTTGTTTAGCGTACTGGGCAAGTTCAATTGATTTATCAGCACATGTGGCACCTGTTCCTGGAATGATATCAACTCTTCCTTTATTTTCATCAACAACTATATCTATTAAGTACTTTCTTTCTCCCATGCTTAAATGAACATATTCCCCGCATGATGAAACAGGAAATATCCCATCTACGCCTTTATCAATTAAGAAATTTACAATTTTTCTTACTTCTTTTTCTGCAATGCGACCATTATCATCAAATGGCGTAAGCATTGCAACTATTACACCTTCTGGAATATGCATATTAAAATAATCTCCAATTTTTTAAAGTTAATTTTTTTAATTTTTTTATTTTTGTTATTTTTAAATAACTTATTATATGGTTTATATGATTTTATATGATTTTTATTTTATCACTATAATATTTTTAATTTAATAATTAAATAATAAATAATTTTTTTAAAAAATTATTTAATTTCAATAAATATATAAGAATAATTGTGCTAACATTAAAAATTAGGATATTTTAGTTTAAAATTTTTTAAGTTTTTAAATAATTAAATAATAATTTGCATTATATTTTTAATTTAAAATTATACAATTTCAATTTAATTAAAAAACGAAGGAGCTTTTTATGAGATTGGAAAATAAATGGGCACTAGTTACAGGTGGAAGTAGAGGCATAGGTAAAGGTATCTGCATAGAGCTAGCAAAGGAAGGATGTAATGTGGTTGTAAATTATGTTTCAGATCCAAAAGTAGCAAATGATACTGTTAGTGAAATAAAAAATTTAGGAGTTTCCTCTTATAGTTTTAAAGCAGATGTTTCAAACAGAGATGAAGTAAATAATATGATTTATGAAATTACAAAGAATAATGAACTTGATATTCTTATTTCAAATGCGGGAGTTGTAAAATTTGAACCATTTCTTGAGATTACAAAGGAAGCATGGGATTTCCAAATGAATATTAATCTTGTTGGTGCTTTTAATGTTGGGCAAGAAGTTGCAAAGTATATGGTTAAAAGAAATAAAGGCGGAAAAATTGTTTTTGTTACTTCATTTAATCAGGAAGTTCCAAATGCTGGTCAAGGCGTTTATAGTATTACAAAAAGTGCAATGAAAATGCTTGCAAAAGTAATGGCACTCGAATTATGTGAATATAAAATTAATGTAAATACTATAGCTGCTGGTGCAGTTGTTACAGATATTAATAAAGTTCAGATTGAAATGTATCCTGGACTTATTGAAAGGTTAAATAAAATTATTCCACTTCATAGATGGGGCACACCTCAAGATATGGGCAAAGCCGCAGTTTTTCTTGCTTCAAATGATTCAGATTATATAACAGGTTCAACAATATTTGTTGAAGGTGGGATAATGATAAATAATGGTATGATGATAAATGTTGTTGAAGATTAATTTGGAAGAATTTAATAAATAATAATAATAAAAAAATAAAGAACTCGTTGGTAGGTTTTAACATAGATATATTTGTGTTTAGCTTTTGGAGTTGACATCAATATTAAACAAAAAATAAATTTTTAAAAAAATAAATTAGAATAAATTTTAATAAATAATTTTATATAAATTTTTTAATAATTTTTATATTTTTAGAATCGAGAGGTTTAAAATGCAATATGAAATAGAAATTTATAGAAACGGAATTACTAGTGCTCCAGGTCCTGAAATATTTTTTTTAAGTGACTGGGAAAAGCAATATAAGCTTTATACCTATGTTTTTGTAATTAAAGGTGAAAACTTTTTGATGATGGCAGATACTGGATGTGGAGATATAGATGTAATTAATGAAATGCTTTTTAAAGAGTTTAAGGGAAAAATAACTTTTGATATTTCCAGAGATGAAACAATAGAAGCAATAATTAATAAGTCTAAAATAGAGCCTGAGAAAGTTCAGTTTGTTTTTATAAGTCATTTGCATCACGATCATTCATCAAATGTAGATTTATTTCCAAACGCAAAAGTTATTTTGTCTCGTAATGGCTGGTTGCAGTACATGAATAAAAATAAACCATATTATTATAATGATATTCTTTTCCCAATAAAACCAATAAAATATATTGCATCTTTACCATCTGATAAAATAATTTTTGTTGATAATTTTAAGGAAAAAGAAATAATACCAGGTATTAAATCTTTTTGGGTAGGAGGTCATACTCCTTGCTGTCTGGCTTTGCAAATAAATACTGCAAAAGGCAAAGTAGTATTAAGTTCTGATATTGCTTTTTTAACAAGAAATATAACAGAGAATCACCCAATTGGTTTGTTTTATAATCTTTGGGAATGCTACGAAGGATATAAAAAAATAAAAGAAAATGCTGATATTATTTTAACAAGCCATGATCCAGATATTTTGGAATCAACTTTTCCAAATGGAAAAATAAAGTAATTTTTTAATATAAAATATAAAAATTTTTTTAGTTTAATATTAAACAAAAATGAGGGAATTTATGAAAGAAATTAAAATTACAGATGTTGAAGTAATTAATTTAGCTATAACAAAATCAGAAGGTGCAGCAAAATTTATTAGATTTTCACCATTAGTTGGTCCTATGGAACCATATAAAGAATATGCTGAAGATAGAAGTATGTGGACAGGGGGTGGAGATTGGATAGTTCCTGCGGTTATAATAAAAACAAACTGTGGGATAGAAGGCTATGGTTTTTGTGGTGGAGGAAGTGCAGTTGCTGGAAAATTATTAATAGAAAATCATTTTAAGAAATATCTAATAGGTGCAGACCCATTTGATACAGAAATGCTATGGGATAAAATGTTTAGAGCTTCAATAGTATTTGGTAGGAAAGGTGCTGCTATAGAAGCAATAAGTGGTGTTGATACTGCATTATGGGATATTAAGGGTAAATTTTTACAGGTTCCAGTTTATAAACTTCTGGGTGGAAAAACTAAAGATAAGATTAAGCTTTACGCAAGCAATTTGCATCCTAGCAATCTTTATAATCCTGATTATGAATTACTTGCAAAGGAAGCATTGGATTATAAAAAACAAGGATACCTTGGTATGAAGCAAAGAGCATGTGCTGGACCGCGTGAAGGAAGAAAAGGAATGCAAAGAAATGAGATGCTTGTAAAAACTGTTCGTGAAGCAGTTGGCGATGATATAGAGATAATGATAGATGCATATATGAGTTGGGCAGATATTGACTATGCTGTTGAAATGATAAAAAGGCTTGAAAAATATAACTTAACTTGGGTAGAAGAGCCACTTCTTCCAGATGATTTTAGTGGTTATAAATATCTAAGAACAAAGGTTGGGACTCCAATCGCTGCTGGTGAACACGAGTTTACAAGATTTGGATTTAGAGATTTAATCGAAAATAAAGTTTTAGATGTTTTGCAGCCTGATATTACAAGAATGGGTGGTATAACAGAAGCAAAAAAAGTTATTGCTATGGCAGAAGCTTTTAATATGCAACTTGCTCCGCATATTGATTATCCTGAGACTATTCATGTGGTTATGTCTTCTCCTATGGTTAAATGGGCAGAAGATGCTTGTAAACCCAGTTGGGAAAAAACTGAGGGTGGTTTTTCTGATGCTTATATAAAAGGTGCACCAAAAGCAGTAAATGGTTTTATGGAAATAGATGATTCTAAACCAGGTTTAGGCTTTGAATTAAATTATGATGTAATAAATAAAATTAAAGTTTAAAATTTTAAAAAGTATAAAACTGTGTAAATAATTATTTTAAAATCATCTTCTTCAAAATTATTTTCATATTAACTTTAAATTTTACCTTTGACATGTGAACCATAGTGCAATATTATAAATATCAAATATTTTATAATAAACATTTTATTTATATAAGAGAAAATTTAGGTATTGCATTATGTTGTAAAGTGTATATTATTAAATAACAAAAATATATAATTAGAATAAAATAATATAATAATAAAATAATATAAAAGGATAAAGTAAAAATGGAAAATAAAACTAGTAATTTAACTAATGACGAAAAATTAAAAAACAATTTATCTGGCATTAAAAAGAAGTTCATCGTTTTAAGTGGGAAAGGTGGAGTTGGGAAAACTACTGTTTCTGTAAATTTGGCTTATTCTCTTGCATTAAAAAATTATAAAGTTGGATTGCTTGATGTTGATATTCATGGGCCTAACGTTGCAAAAATGTTAGGAATTGAAAATGCTGTATTTGAGCCAGAAGATTCAAGAATTCCAACCATAAAGGTTCTTCCGAATCTTGAAGTTATGAGCATGGCTTTATTTCTTGAAAACTCTGATACACCAGTTATATGGAGAGGTCCTTTAAAAATAAAACTTATAAGACAATTTTTGGAAGATGTAAATTGGGGCAACCTTGATTACTTAATAATTGATTCTCCTCCTGGAACTGGTGATGAACCATTAAGTGTTATCCAGTTAATTCCTGGTTTAACAGGTGCAATTATAGTTACCACACCTCAGGAAGTTGCAGTGCTTGATGCAAGAAAAAGCATAGAATTTGTAAAACAGTTAAAAGTGCCATATATAGGGTTAATTGAAAATATGAGCGGACTTGTTTGTCCACATTGTGGTGGAAAGATTGATTTATTTAAATCTGGCAGTGGCAAAAAAATTGCATCAGATTTAAATATAGATTTTCTAGGGGACATTCCTTTAGAGCCAAATATAGTTGTTTCAAGTGATCAGGGCAATGCTTTTATAAAGGATAGTAATTTAATTGCTACTCAAAATTTTATGCAAATTGTAAGTAAAATAGAAAAAATTTAAATAAATATTTTAAAATTAAAAATATGAAATTAAAAAGATGGAATTAAAAATAACATTTTTAATTGATAATACAGTTTATTTGCAAAATTTAAAGGCGGAACATGGCTTATCTATTATGCTTGAATTTTCTAAAGAAAAAATACTTTTTGATTGCGGCCAAAGTGAGGCTGTATTAGATAATGCTAAAAATTTAAATATTAATTTAATGGATATATCGAAAATAGTTTTAAGCCACGGGCATTATGATCATTCTGGGGGTTTGTTAAGTGTTCTTAAATATATTAACAAAGAAATTAATATTTTTGCTCATCCTGCAATTTTTGGAAAAAGATATGTTGCCAAAAATAGCTTATCAAATATCGATTTAGATAATAAAAGATATATTGGGATACCGGATAGCCAAAAAACTTATGAAAAGCACGGAGCTTTGTTTAATTTAAACTCTTCAAGCGTTTATTTAAGCAAAGATATTATTCTAAGCGGTTGGATCCCCAGAAAAAATGATTTTGAAAAAGTAGAAGATGAATTTGTAAAAGAAATAGATATTAATAAATCAGATAATTATATTATTCATGATGAAGTAGATGATGATAATGCAATTATAGTTAATGATTCAGACGGGATTATAATAATTTCAGGTTGTGCTCAAAGTGGAATAATAAATATTGTTAACAGAGCTATAGATTTAACAAAGAAACAAAGGATAAAGGCTATTATCGGAGGTTTACATTTAAGTTCTAGAGACGATTATTATGTGAATCAAACGATATCTGAACTAAAAAAATATGATATTGATTTAATTATTCCGGCTCACTGTACTGGATTGAGTGCAATGTGTAAATTAAGAGAAGCTTTTAATGAAAAGTGTGTTTTTGGCAGCGTCGGCAAATCATTATTATTTAAATAGTGATTATATGTGCTTATAATTTCTTAACTGAAAAAGATAAATCGTATGGTTAAAGAAAAAGGATATGAGAAAGTATTATTTTAAAATTTCCTCTTGACAAATGAACTATAGTTCATTATTATTTAATTACATATTATGTGTATATGCAATATTTAATAAATTAATTTTTATAAAGGAGTGATTAAAATGCCAAGAGGAGACGGAACAGGACCTGCAGGTTTAGGTCCAATGACAGGTAGAGCAGCAGGATATTGTGCTGGTTATTCAGTTCCTGGTTTTATGAACCCTGCTGGTGGAAGATTTTATTCAAGAGCTGGTTTAGGATTAGGAGCTGGCAGAGGGGGAAGAGGTTACAGGAATTTTTATTATGTAACAGGTTTACCTGGATATGTAAGATATTCCATGGGATTACCTGCATGGGGAAATGTTGGTTATATTCCGAATGTTGCAAACCCTTTTTTTACAGCACAAAATATTGATCCAAAGCAGGAAGCAGAAGTATTAAAAAATCAGGCAGAATTTTTAAGCCAGCAATTAAATAATATTCAGACAAGATTAAATGAGCTTGAGAATGCTGTTAAGACAGAAAAAGATACAGAAAATAAATAGGAAATTCAATAAAAATAAGGCACAGTAATACTGTGTAGCTAATACTCTAACTAATATAATAGCAAGGTAAACTACCTTGCTATTATATTAGTTACATTAAAAAAAATTAGGGATAGAAAAATTTATAATTATAATTATTAATATTTTTAATAATTTATTAAATATATTATTTTTTATAAATTACTATAAATTAGTTTATTATAAATAAATCCTTTAAGCCAATTTTTCTATAATGTAAATAATATTAAAATATTTTTATATTTTTATTTTAATATTATAAAAAGAGTATTATTATATTATTAGCATATACACATAATTAAAAGTAAAATTAAAAAAATATTTAATTTAAAGATATTTAAAAGAAAAAATATTAAAGAGAGAGAGGGTTATTTATTATGAAAATAGCAATTCCTACAGAAAATGGGTATGTATGTCAACATTTTGGAAGAAGTCCACAGTATACTATAGTTGATATTGAAGATAATAAAGAAATTAAAAGGGAATTAATAGAAAATCCTGGGCATGAAGTTGGAGTTATCCCTGAGTTTTTAAATAAAATTGGCATAAATTGTATTATATGTTCAGGAATTGGTAGCAGAGCTCAGGAAATTTTTGCAAAATATAATATTGAAACAATAATGGGTGCTGAAGGAAAAATTGATGATATTATAAAAGATTTCATATCAGGAAAAATTGAAAGTAAGGGTAGTGCTTGTAAACATTAGTGCCATTATATTTTATATATAGCCTAATCATATTAAAAAAGCACGTAACATTACAAAAGCACATAATATTAGAAATAAATATATAATAAAAAGTATATTGGTTACGAAGTGTTTTACTTGTAATTTTGTTTTATTCAATTTGTTTTATTCAAATTTATATATAAATATTAAATTAATAATTTAGGTAATTATTAATATAAAAATAGAATAAGAATTTTTGTAGCTATATAAAATATCTATAAATAAAAATATATAAAGGCAGTAAAAATATTTTAATTATTTATTTTTAAAAAAATTATTTAAGAAAAAAATTTAAGAAAAAAAGAGGGGATATTATGAGAAGCAATAACAATTTTGCAGGTTCAGGAGCAGGTTCAGGTGCTGGCAGTGGATTTGGAGGAGCAGGTCGTGGTGCAGGTCGGGGCGGATTTGGTGGCCGTGGTGGTGCAAGAGCTGGTGGAGGTCGTTTAGGTGGACAGGGAGCAGGTCCTGGAGGTTTTTGTGTATGTCCAAGTTGTGGGGCTAAAGTAGAACATCAACCAGGGATTCCGTGCACAGAAGTTAAGTGCCCGAATTGTGGAACTCCAATGATTAGAGAGAGTTAGGATTATAAGTTAGTTTAGAGAAATTAAATTTTATTAAAAAATATGTGGGCATTTCGGGCATTTATATCAAATATGTTGATATTTATATGTTGATATTTATGTAAAAAATAAAAATATCTTTTGGAGGCAAATATGAAAGTTTGTATATCATCTACAGGAACATCTTTGGATTCAAATGTAGATCCAAGATTTGGCAGATGTGCTTATTTTATTATTTATGATACTTCTACAGATACTTTTGAGTATTTTGCTAATGAGGGCAGAGATGCTATGGGTGGGGCAGGTATTCAAGCAGCTCAAAAAGTTGTTGAAAAAGGAGCTGATGCAGTTATAAGTGGCAATATTGGACCTAATTCATTTAAAGTTTTACAATCTGCACCAAATCGTCAAATAAAAATTTATTCAGGAGTTTCTGGTACTGTTAGGAATGCAATAGCACAATTAAAAAATAATGAACTCAAGCCAGTTACTACATCAAGTGTTCAATCACATTATGGAATGGGTAGATATAATTAAAAATTTTTTATAAACTCTAATTTCTGGGTAATTAGCTAATTTCTAATTTATATTTTAATTTAATTTAATTAAATATTAATAAAAAAGCTTAAACCATGAATAAAATTTAAGTTGTTAATTAAATAAATTTTAAATATTTTGGAGGTTTTAGTGATAATTTCAGTTGCAAGCGGTAAAGGTGGGACTGGTAAAACAACTGTTGCAGTTGCATTAGCAAAATCCTTAAATTATTGTCAATTTATGGATTTTGATGTAGATGCTCCAAATGCAAGTTTATTTTTAAAACCAGACATAAAACATGTTAAAAAGGTCACAATGAAGCAGCCTTATTTTCTAACTGGCACGGGTAAATCTTTCAAAGCTTGTGCAGATTTTTGTCATTATAATGCAGTTGCTTATATTGGTGAAGATGTAGTGTTTTTTAGTGAACTTTGTCATGGTTGTGGTGGATGTATATTAGTTGGTCCAGAAGGTGCTGTTAGAGAGAAAGATGTTGAAATTGGCGAAATAAGTAAAGGATTTTGTTCTCCTGGTATAAATTTTGCTATGGGAAATCTAAAGCCAGGTGGCACGAGAACAACTGCAATACAAAATGAGCTTGAAAAAAATATTGAATATGACAATCATGTAATTATTGATTGCCCACCAGGAACTTCATGCAGCATGGTTATGGCTGTAAAAAATAGTGATTTTTGTATTCTTGTTACTGAACCTACACCATTTGGATTAAATGATCTTATGATTTCAGTAGAAGTTTTAAAAGATTTAAAAATACCTTTTGGAGTTATAGTAAATAGGTTTGGAATTGGAAATGACGAAGTTTTAGATTACTGCAAAAATAATAATATAAAAATTCTTGCAAAAATTCCAAATGATTTAAATATTGCAAAATATTATTCAAAAGGATTAACTTTAATAGATTTTGATCCTACATGGAAAGATAAATTTGCTGATATTATTAGTGAAATAGAGAAGGAAGTATTAAAAAAATGAAGCAAATAACAGTAATTAGTGGCAAAGGCGGAACAGGGAAAACAACATTAGCCTCAAGTTTTATTAGGTTAGCAAAAGAGCAAGTAGCAGTTGATTGTGATGTTGATGCGGCAAATTTATATATATTATTAGATCCTTATAAAAAGGTAACCGAGAAATTTATTGGTAGTTCAAAAGCGGAAGTTATTGGTAATTGTATAAATTGCGGTAAATGTGAAGAGTTGTGCAGATTTGATGCAATTTCTGATTCTTTAACAGATATTAAAATTGATAAGTTAAAATGTGAAAGTTGTGGCGTATGTGAATATATTTGTCCAACTGAAGCAATTAAATTAAAGCCTGAAAAACAAGGAGAATTTTATATTTCAGAAACGGCAATGGGTCCTTTTGTCCATGCAAGACTAAATCCTGGAGCTGAAAATTCTGGATTGCTTGTAACTAAAATAAGAAATATTGCCGAAGATATTGCATATAGAGATAATAAAAATCTTATAATAATTGATGGTGCACCAGGGATTGGTTGTGCTGTAATAGCTTCTTTAAATGGAGTGGATTATGCTATTGTAGTTACAGAACCAACTTTATCTGGTATAAGTGACTTTAAAAAGATATTTGAAGTAACTAAATTCTTTAATATAAAATCTTTTGTTTGTATTAATAAATTTGATATTAATTTAAACAATACTGAGGAATTAGAAAAATTCTGTTCTGAAAATAATGTAGAAGTAATAGGAAAAATTCCTTATGATGAAAAAGTTCCAGAAAATCTTTCAAATAAAAAAATTATTGTAGATGATATGTCTAGTGAAGCAGGTAAAGAAATAAAAAGAATTTGGGGAAAGCTGGAAGGTTATTTACTTACTTAATTTACTTATTCAATTATTTATTGGATAACTTATATGTAAGAGCGTAAAATATTCTTTATTTAAATATAAAAATTTTAATTAAAAAGTTTTTGATTAAAAATTGGAAAATTTTTAATCAAAAAAATATGTCAATAGAGTTATGCTAATTGAATCTAGGAACTTCTTTGTTTTTGTTATTTAATTTATTTTATTCAAGGAACTTTAAAGGATCTTGCGCAACACCATTAATTCTAACTTCAAAAAGAAGATGAGGACCTGTCGACCAGCCTGTTGATCCCTCTAAACCTATTATTTGTCCTTTTGAAACAATTTGCCCTTGTTCTACCAGAATCCTTGAAAGATGTGAATATGTTGTTACAAGTCCGCTGCCATGATAAATAAAAACTACATTTCCATATCCATATTCATATCCAGCTTGTATTACTTGGCCGTTGTTTACAGCTTTAATTGGTGCATAATTAGGAGCAGCTATATCAATTCCTTGATGGAATTCTTTAACGTGGAATATTGGATGTATTCTCCAACCAAAACCTGAAGTAATAGGACCAGTTACTGGCCATATAAAATTAAAACTTGATGCAATACCATATTTATAACCTTCAAGTTTTTTTGTTATCTCATCTTCTTCAGCCTCAAGCTGTTTTTGCATAGCAATCAATGCATTTTTATCAGCCCTTGCTTCTGAAAGTAAATCTTTTTTTTGATTATATAGTTTTTCGATATCAGCTTTTTTCTGTTCAGATTGTGTTATCAATTTTAATATATCATCTTCGTGTGATTTTTGTTTTGTTATTAAGCTCAACTTAGCATTCTTAACAGTTAGTTCAGCATCTTTTTTATCTTTTATTTCGTGTATTATTTCTACATCTTGTCT
>Ga0078972_1007424_pt1 | contig 24377 bp, 25 predicted proteins | sample YelNatPaOPGAMG01_FD_67568 | JGI IMG/M metagenome (GOLD analysis project Ga0078972, IMG submission 67568) | Hot spring thermophilic microbial communities from Obsidian Pool, Yellowstone National Park, USA - OP-RAMG-01 (SPADES assembly) (version 2) | ecosystem: Environmental > Aquatic > Thermal...
AAGTTATCCTGAAATGGTAAATTTTGCAGGAGGGAAATTTATACCTATTCCTACTGATGAAAAAACAAATTTTAAAATTACATCTGAGATACTTAAAAAATATATCACACCAAAAACAAAACTGTTAATACTTAATTATCCGTCAAACCCTACTGGTATGACTTATACAAAAGAAGAACTTGAAGATATTGCAAAAGTTTTAGTTGAAAACCAAATTTATTGTATCTCAGATGAAATTTATGAAAAACTTGTATATGATGGTCTAACACATACAAGTATTGCTTCGTTAAATGAAGAAATAAAAAAACTTACAATAACAATAAACGGCCTTTCAAAAGCGTATTCTATGACGGGATGGCGTGTTGGTTATGCTTGTGGTCCTAAAGAAATTATTAAAGCAATGAATAATTTACAGGACCATTCTACATCAAATATAACAACTTTTGTCCAGTATGCATCTGTTGAAGCGTTAAAAAATTCAACTCAATTTGTTTCAATGATGGTCTCTGAATTTGAAAAAAGAAGGAATTTTATTGTTGAAGAGATAAACAAGATTCCATATTTAAAAACAATAAAACCGCAAGGTGCGTTCTATGTTTGGGTTAATATAAAGGAACTTAAAGGAAAGAAATTTAATGGACAAGTTATTACTGATTCTTTGAAACTTTCAGAGATATTACTTGAAGAAGCAAAAGTTGCAGTGATACCTGGTTTTGCATTTGGCGACGATGATTATATAAGATTATCCTACGCAACATCTTTAGAAGATATAAAAGAAGGTATTGAAAACATAAAAAATTTTGTCACAAAGTTGATTTAACTACAATGGAGGTGGATTTTGCTAAAAGGTTAAAACGAAAATTTTTTGAAGATCATCCTAAAAATGTTGCACCAAAACTTTTAGGTAAATATTTAATAGTAGAAACTGATAAAGGAAAAATTGTTGTAAAAATTACAGAGACAGAAGCATATGGCGGGTTTGAAGATGACGCCTGTCATGTTGGAAGGTTTGGTAAAACAAAACGTACTGAAACACTTTTTGGCGAAGTAGGTAAAGCTTATGTTTATTCAGTTTATATTAACACATATTGTCTTAATGTAGTTTGTCATAAAAAAGACCAAGCAGGCGGAATTCTTATTCGTTCAGCAGAACCTGTTGAAGGGATTGATTTGATTTTAGAAAATTTAAATTTAAAAAACAAAAAGTTTGATATAACAAAATTGTTAAACGGACCTGGTAAACTTTGTAAAGCACTTAAAATTAACAAAAGTTTAAACGGCGAAGATATGATAGAAGGAAACAAAATTTATTTTTTAGAAGGTGAAAAAATAAAAGAAAAAGATATAATTAAAACACCGAGAATAAACATAGATTATGCTAAAAAATCTAAAAATTGGCTTTGGCGGTTTGTGAGTAGTAGTTGTAGGGCAATGCTTTAGCATTGCAAAAATTTTCTATAGTTCTTCATTAACCACATTGCTACAGGAGGATTTAAAAAATGGAAGTTTTAAAAACAACAGAAGAACTCGGTCTTAAACCAATAAAAAAAGGTAAAGTAAGAGATATTTTTGATTTAGGAGATAAACTTGTAATTGTTACAACTGACAGAATCTCTGTTTTTGATGTTGTTCTTGATGATCCAATACCATACAAAGGTGTTGTTTTAACACAACTTACAAAATTTTGGGCTGAGTTTTTAAAAGATGTAATTGAAAACCATATAATACAATTTGGTGTTGATGGACTACCAAAAGAGTTTTCAAAACACAAAGATGGTTTACAACAAAGAACAATGGTTGTAAAAAAAGCAAAGGTGCTTCCTATAGAATGTATTGTTCGTGGATATTTATCAGGCAGCGGATGGAAAGAATATCAAAAAACACAATCTGTCTGTGGGATAAAACTTCCGCCAGGGCTTAGAGAATCAGAAAAACTTCCAGAACCAATATTTACTCCGTCGACAAAGGCAGAGGTTGGGCATGATGAAAATATTACTTTTGAAAAAGCTGCTGAAATTATAGGAAAAGATAAAGCTGAATTTATAAAACAAAAATCTATTGAACTTTATAAAAAAGCAGCTGATTATGCTGAGACAAGAGGTATTATTATTGCTGATACAAAATTTGAGTTCGGTGTTGATGAAAAAACAGGAAATATAATTTTAATTGATGAAATACTCACACCTGACTCATCCCGTTTTTGGCCAAAAGATAAATATGAAGTTGGTAAACCACAACCTTCTTTTGACAAACAGTATGTCAGAGATTATACAGAGTCAACTGGTTGGAACAAAACCTATCCCGGCCCAACATTACCTCAAGAAGTTATAAAAAATACTACTGAAAAGTATTTAGATATTTATAAATTGTTGACAGGAAAAAGTTTGGTATAAGTCTTTGTGTTTTAAATTTTGTTTTTTACTGATTCCAACATCAATTTCAACAAAAATATTGTGTCTTTTTTAAGATTGGTTTTAACCCATTTTTTTGTTTTCTCATCTAATAATTCACCTAAACCAGAGAGTATTCTTTTATCTGAAAGTTTTTCAAGTTTCTCAATACAAATTTCTAAAAATTCCTTGAATTTCGTATTTGTTCTTTTTTCAACAATCTCTTTGTTTATAGAAAAATTTTTCTTTAAAAGAAACCATACATCAAATATGTCTCTATTTGCTTTACCAAGCCGTTCATACATAGCAACAAGTTTATGAGCAAAAATATCTTCTATAACCATAACTTTCATCGGTATCCCGAGATATACCTTGTTTTCATATTTTGAACCAAATTGTCTTGTGTTAATTTCAATTTTAATATTTGGAGTTTTTTCTTCGTAAGAAAATAGTATAAAAATTGTAAACTTTTTTATTGCTTCGTCTTTAATCTTTCCATATTGTTTTATAATTTCTGATACTTTTTTAAAAACAAATTCTTTTTTTTCTTCATCTAAAAGATCAAAATCTAAGTCTAATGAAAATCTTGGCAGGTTATAAAAAAGATACAACGCTGTACCGCCTTTAAAACCTAAATATGAAGAAATAGAGATGTCAGAATAAATGTCTTTTAAAATCATCAACAAAATATTTCTATGTTTAGAAATGTCAAAGCTCATAGATTTCTTTTACTTTCTTTTCTAAAGATTTACTTTTGTAAATTGGTAGTATCTCAAAAATTTTTTCTTTATCTAAAACTGAGATATTGTCAAAATAATAGTTTTTGTTTAAATATAAAGTATCTAAAAACGCTCGTTCTTTTGTTGCAATCCAATATGTTCCTCTGTATTCTAAACCAATATTGTTTGTCAAAATACTATTTTTGATTTTCCTATAACAATATTTTTGACCGTCAACTTCTATTTCTCTTGTAAGGTAAGATGCTACAAAAATCTGAGAATAATACTGAAAGATTACACCTGCCTGTGAAAGAACTGTTTCAAAACTAATATAGGAAGGAGTATAAATTTTTGTTGCTAATTCAAACTTGTCGTAATTTTTATCTTTGACATAAACTCCTTTTCTTAAACGAATAATTTTTTTAGTTTTTACATAATAGTTGACCTTTCTTTTCATCAAATTTATATCAGTTTCTTTCCAGAGCAAAGATAACTCTTTAAAAGTAAATACAGTATTTTTTGATTTAAAAACTTCTGTTAAACCGTTATTCATTATTTATGAGCTAAAGGTTACAATTTTTGTCACTTTTAGTTTACAAAATAAATAATTATTTGTCAATATCCTAAAAAATGTTAATTTATAAACTAAAGGTTACAAAAATTGTTACCTATAGTTCACAAATTTTTCTTTACATTTTTTACAAAAATATTTTGATTTACGGTCAGTATCGCCAACCCAGTTTGAAAAATACATCACACAGGTTGGGTCATCACAATGTGGTAATCCAAATGAATGACCAAGTTCATGAATTATAGTTTTAACAGTTCTTTCTTTAAGCAACTCTTTTTCTTGCTCGGTATCAATTTTTGTACAAGGTTTAAACCTGTGAATAGAAACAACACAGACATTCCCAGCTGATTCTCCAAAAATATAATTAAAACCTTCTTCATATAAATCCTTATCTATTAATAAAAATAAAATATTTTTATCTTTAGGAACAAATTTTTTTGCATATTTTAAAATTTCTGATGCCAAGTATTGTTTACGATGTGGATTATAAGCAAACTCTATATCTTTAACTGAAGAGATAACTTTTACTTTTATATTTAATATCTTCTCCACTTCTTGTAATATCCTCACTTTATCTAACTCATTGCAACCAACAAAAGAAAAGTATATATTTTTTGGCATGTTTAAAAAGTTGAAAAATAATATAAACAAAATACTATATCTTAAAGAATTCTTTTGCATTATTTGTTGTAATCGCTACAACTTCATCAAATGGCAATTCTTTAATTTCTGACAAAAATTTTAATGTTTTAATAACATCTTTGGGTTGTGCAGAATAATAGTTACCATCAGATGTTTTATACCGTACTGGAGAGTCGGTTTCTACAAGGATTTTTTCAATAGGAGCAGATTTTATTACTTGTTGGAGTTGCAAACTATACTCCAACGCAGGTGTGGCAGATATGTAATAACCATCTTCAATAATTTTTTTAAGTACATCAATAGGTCCGCTATACCAATGAAATACTGCATATTTAATATCATTTTTTCTAACTAATTCACAACATTCATTCCAAGCACCACGGGAGTGAATAATCACTGGTTTTGAATATTCTTTGGCGAGTTTGAGTTGTTCTGCAAAAACTTCTATTTGTACATCCTTTAGTTGTGGATTCTTCTTTAAAGATTTTTCCCAAAAATCTAATCCTATTTCACCAATTGCAACAACTTTAGAGATATTTTCTTCAATAAATTTCAATGTTTGTTCTATTTCTTCAATTTTAATATTTGAAGGATGGAGTCCAATTGCTGGATAAATTTTTATTATATTAATATCCTCTGCTAATTCAAGAACTTTTTTACAACTTAAATAATCACAACTAACTCCTATCACTGCATAAACACCAGAATCCTTTGCTAAATTTAAAACTTCTTGTAGATTCTCTATTTCATCTATATGTGCGTGGGTATCAATAATCATTTTCTTGTATTTGTTCTATTTATTTTATATTTTTTAAAAATATGGAAATTTTACAAAAAATATTTAACTCTGAAAAAATACATCTTACTGCGTCTGAAAAAAACTTTGTTAAAGAAACATTTGAACTACTCTCAATTTTTTCAGACAAAATCTCAGATATAATTCTACAAAAATTTGAAGAAATCCTCAACTTATCAAAAAACAAGTTTGATGCTGGAAAAAATTTTTTTGATTTTATTTACCATATAAGATATCCTATAAGTTATAAAAAAATTGAACAGTTAAAAAAATATAAAAAACGATATGGATTTGATTTCAGTTGGAATTTGGAATTTGATGAAGAAAAAATATGTGAAGGTTTACAAAAAGAAACACTTGAAGAAATTAAAAAAATTATAAATACCATATGATTGAAAGAAAAACATATTTTATTAACAAGTATAACTACGGAGAAGGTGTTGTTGGTTTTGATGAATATGTTATATCCTTAGGAACAAATTGTAGTTTAGGTTGTGAATATTGTTATTTAAAATTTTCAAAAACACCACAAACACCTATAATATATCAGAATTTAAACAAACTTGAAGAAGAATTAGAAAGATTGTTTTTATCAAAAAAAGAAAAAATATTTTATTTTAACCTTGGTGAAACAACCGATTCTTTTCTCACAAAAAAACATTTTGAAACATTAATTGAAATTTCTAAAATAATTGACGAATTGGCAAAAAAATATAAAAAGTTTTGTTTTGTTGAACTTAGAACAAAAACAAACAATATTTTAAAATTTAATAAAAAATTTAATTTTGAAAATTTAAAGTTAATCTATGGAATAAGTTTATCACCACAAGAAGTAATTGATGAATTTGAAAAAAATACTGCGAGTTTTAAAGAAAGAATTGATAGTTTAATCTTTGCAGAAAAACTTGGTTTTTTAATTGCTATTATGTTAGAACCTATAATTATTTATCCTGTAGTTGGTATTACTCATAAGAATGTTGTGGATTCAGTAAAAAATGCAATAGAAAATTATAAAAAGATAATAAAAGAAACATTTGAAAAAATTAATTTTGAAAAACTGTATTCAATAAATCTTTCTTGTCTTAGGTTAACCAAAAGACAATTCAAAGTTTTAAAAGAGAAAAAAAGTAAATTGTGTTTTTTTGAGATGTTTCTATGTGATGATGGGAAATTCAGATATTCAAGACCAATAAGAGTAACTATTTATAGTGAACTTATAAATTTTATAAAATCTTTATTCCCGGATATATATAAAAGGATTTTCTTATCATTTGAGTTTGACTATATTTGGCGAGCTTGTGGTCTTGAGATAAAACCATTAAATTTCATATCTTAATTTTATGCAACGGAATTTTGCTGATTTACCATTACATTCTGGTGATGCACCAAGATGGCTTTTTGAACGACAAAAGAAACTTTTGTTTGAACTTCTAAGATTAATAATTATTGAATTTGGTACAAAAGAGTTGATAAAACGACTATCTGACCCTATATGGTTTCAAATTTTAGGTTGTATCTCAGGGTTTGATTGGCATTCATCAGGTGTTACTACAACTGTCACTGCTGCTATAAAAGAAGCGTTTAGAAATAAAACAGAATATGGCATTTTTATATTCGGTGGGAAAGGTAAAACTGCAAGAAATACACCAAACGAAATTCTTAGTTGTAAAGAAATTAGTAATCCAGAAAATTTTATAACGATATCTCGTCTTACTGCAAAAGTTGACAATTCCTGTATTCAAGATGGATATCAAATTTACCATCACACAATCTTTGTTGACAAAGATAACAACTGGTGTGTTGTTCAACAAGGAATGAATTTAGAAAAACATTATGCAAGAAGGTATCAATGGTGCAATATTTTAACAAAAAGTAATGATGAAAAAACAATAATTGAACCACATACAGGTATTGTTTCACAAAGAAAAGAAGAAAATGTTTTAAATTTTGTCGATAAAAACCAAGATAAACCACAAAAAGCAATTTTAGAATATATAAATCTTCAAAAACCAGAAAATTTTGTAAAAGAATTTGAAAAAATTTTGAATTCAAAAGATTTTATTGAAAAACATTATATATTACCACAAAGACATTATATTACACCTGAGGATTACGATTATAAAAAATTATACAAAATTATGTGTAAATTAAAATCGCAAGAAATTAACTCTTTCAAAGATGTTTTACTTACAGAAGGAGTGGGACCAAAAACATTAAGAGCATTGTGGCTTATTTCTGAGGCAGTGTATAACTATCCTGTTTCAACAGTTGACCCAGCAAGATTTTCGTTTGCGTTCGGTGGGAAGGATGGTCATCCGTATCCTGTAGACAGAAAAACCTATGATGAAACTTTGTCTTTGTTTAAATACTTAGTTGACAAAACAAAAGTTGAAGGAAAAGAAAAACTAAGGATGTTAAAAGTATTAGCAAATATGTAATTGAGTTTGTGATTTAGTGGGTTAGCAAGTTTATTAAGTTTTTTTACTACTATGAACTATCCCGCAACTTGCGGGATGAACTATTGACTACAACCTATGAAACTAATTTATTCACCAAAATATGAAGTTGATATTGGTGAACATCCATTTAATACATCAAAGTATAGGTTGATAAAAGAAAGTTTAGAAAAAGAGTTTAAAAACTTAGAGTTTATAGAACCAAAAGATGTTGATTTAGATATCCTTTATGAAGTGCACACAAAAGAATATGTTGATAAAGTTTTAAACTTAAAACTTTCTTATTCTGAGATTTTACGTCTTGAGATATCACTTACTAAAGAAGTAAGGGATGCAAGTTTGATTGCTGTAGCTGGAACAATTTTAGCTGCTGAAGTTGCTTTAAAAGAGAAAGTTGGTATTCACATAGGTGGTGGTTGGCATCATGCTTATCCTGACCATGGGGAAGGATTTTGTGTATTTAACGATCTTGCCTGTGCAATAAAGTATTTAGAAAAAAACTATGGTATAAAAAAATTTGCTGTAGTTGATTTAGATGTACACCAAGGTAATGGCACTGCAAAAATTTTTGAAAATAATAAAAATGTTTTTACTTATTCTATACATCAAAAAGAAATCTATCCTTTCCCAAAAGAAAAAAGTACGCTTGATGTTGAACTTCCAGCATTTACAACTGATGAAAAATATTTAAAGACACTTGAAGAGACAATTAAAAAAGTTGTAGAATTTAATCCTGAAGTTGTTCTTTATCAAGCAGGCGCTGATATTTATGAAAAAGATCAACTCGCACAACTAAAAATTTCAAAAGAAGGTATCAAAAAAAGAGACCAAATTGTAAAAGAATCTTTTAAAGACAAACCAATTGTTGTAACACTTGGTGGTGGTTATGCTTTTGATATAAATGACACTGTTGAGATACATTGTAATACGATAAAAGTTTTTATGTAAGTTTTATTTCAGGGCTAACGAGTTAGTGAAATTAAATTATGAATTATAAACTATTATGTGTGATACTAATAACCATGATAAACAACGCTTTTAGTTTTGATACAAAAACTACAGCAACACATAAGGTTGAACCAAAAGAAGTAATGTTTTATAAAAAACTTTCTGATAAAAAAGTCCAATGTCTTATCTGTTTCAGAGAATGTATAATCCCAGCAGGGAAAAGAGGAGTGTGTTTTAACAGAAAAAATAGAGATGGTATTTTGTATAATATCGTTTATTCAAAACCTTCAGCAGTACATATTGACCCTGTTGAAAAAGAGTCATTGTACCATTTTTTGCCTGGTTCACAGATACTTTGTATTGGTACTGCTGGATGTAATTTTAAATGTAAACATTGTCACAACTGGCATCTTTCACAAAGACAAATTGAAGATATGGAATATTATGTTCTTACACCACAGGATGCTGTAAATTTAGCAAAAAAGTATAAAACACCATCGATATCTTTTACTTATAACGACCCCATCTCTTTCTATGAATATATGTACGATATAGCAAAAATTGCTAAACAACAGAATGTACGAATTGTATGGCATACAAACGCTTCAATAAACGAACAGCCTCTTAAAGAAATGTTAAAATATACGGATGGTATAACTGTTGATTTAAAGGGTTTCGCTGAAGAGTTTTATAAAAACCAATCCTTTGCAAAACTAAAACCTGTTTTAGAATCGTTAAAAATCATAAAACAACATAATGTTTGGTTAGAAATTGTAAATCTTGTTATCCCAACATTAAATGACAATCCTGAAGATATTAGAAAAATGTGTTTATGGATAAAAGAAAACCTAGGTGATGAAACACCTCTGCATTTCACAAGGTTTTACCCAACATATAAAACTACACATCTTCCTCCGACACCAGTTGAGACCTTAGAGAAAGTATATAATATTGCAAAAGAAGTTGGATTAAAGTATGTATATATAGGTAATGTACCTGGACATAAATATAGCTCAACTTATTGTCCTAACTGTGGAGATAATTTATAGAATACACTTTGAAACTTTAGAAAATAAGATTAAAAATGGTAGTGTTCTGTTTGTAAATACAAAATTGCAGGCGTGTGGAGATAAGATATGAAAAAGTTATTTTTTATAATATTCCTAACAAAAACAACATTACTTAGTTGGGAGGTCATTACAATTGATACTAATGTGTTTATTTATGGTAATGGAGGAATATGTTCTCTTTCTGTTGACAAAAATGGTGTTGCTAATATTACTTATGATATTTTAAAATCTTCCGGAATGAATAATTATGATTGTGCTATAGGATATGCTAAAGTTATTTCACAAACAGAAATTATCAAAGAGATACCTGATGGAAACCCAGATGATTTTTCTGAACCATACACTTGTAATGGTTTTATTTTTACTGACCAAAATAATATACCTCATATTATTTACCATAAATCGTCAGATTACTGTTTTATTAATGCCTCTATTATGCATGCAAATAAACCTAACCAAACTTGGGAGACAATTTCTTTTTCATCGGGTATTTGTTGTATCTCTACTATTAGAAATGATAAAATTTACTCATTAATTCTTGAACAAAATATTGAGAAAAAGTTAAAAATCACAAGGTTAGATATAAACACTAATGAAAGTATAAATATAAAAACTATTACTAACATAGAACGCATATATGACGCAAATATTGTTGTTGATGGTTTAGAAAATATATATGCGGTAATCTTAATTAGTTCAACACGAGCAGAAAATTGTTCTTATTATAACCATTACTATTACATAACTCCATATGGAGAAAAACAGATACAAAAACAAGTAGAAGGAGCGACTACAGAGTTAGATAACTATGGCAATTTTTATATTTGTTATTTCAAACAAGGAAAAATTATTTTTTCAAAATTCATTGACGATAATTTTACTGAAGATACAATAGAAAGTTATGTGTCTAGCATATATGGTTTTAGCAATATTGTATTTGATAAAAATAATAACCCCAATATAGCTTATTTCACAGCCAACGGAACGAAATTTATCTTAAAATATGTTTTCTTCCAAAACAACAGATGGAATATAAACGAAGTTTACAAAATAGAATTTGAAGGTCCTGTTTCTGGTCCTATTAACTTTGGTAAAATATGCTTAGCAATTGATGAAAATAATTTTGTACATTTGTGCTTTACTGTCACTACTTTTGGTTCATCTGTTGAGGGATTATTGTACACAAAATTTTCAAAACCATCTTCCCAACCTTTATCGTCAGAAGATACAGTAAAACCTGCTAGTTTTCATTTTGGTATAAAATCTGCCATAAAAAAGAAAATCAATGAACTTAGAGAAAAAATTTCACAGAATTAAAAATATGAATAAAAAATTTTTTTATTTTTTTATTCTTTTATTTTCAACAATTTTATACTCACAAAACAATATCGCTTTAGTCATTGGCAGTTATGGTATCGGTGGAAAAGTTAGATTTTATAAATCCTTTTTTGCTGAAGCAAAAATATGGCCTGATTCTGAAATTTTCATCTATTCTTTCAAAGGAAGTTATAACAAAAATTTTTCCAAAAAATTCTCAATAGGTGGAGGATTGGAAGTCAGCTATATAAATTTTAAAACTGAGGATCTCAGCGGAGAAGGAAATTACATTATGCCTGTTGGTTGTTTTGAGTATTTTATTTTAGAAAAACTTTCTTTAAACGTAGATCTTGGTTTATGCTTAATTAATCTAAAGGCAAAAGATAAATCTGTTTTTGGTCCCGAGTTTGTAACAAATTTAGGAATTAATATTTATTTAAAATAGTGTTAAAAAAGGAGACGGTAACTATGATACAACTAAACTATAAAAATTGTTTAGATGAAAAAGTAGGTGAGCATGGACTAAGTTTAAAAGAAATTGAAAGTTACAAAGAAAAATTTGTTGAAATACATAAAAACTTGGTTGAAAAAATAAAAAATCCAACTCTTATGCTTGGTTGGGCAAAACTGCCTTATGAAAATTTTCAAGTAAAAGAAATTCTAAAAATGACATCTGAAGTAAAAAACAAGTTTGACACAATTTTAGTCTTAGGTATTGGCGGTTCTGCATTGGGAAATATTGCTTTACAAACAGCTTTAAAAGACAAATTTTGGAACAATGTATCAAAACAACAAAGGAAAGGATATTTAAAACTTTATGTTTTTGACAATATTGACCCTGACACTGCAAAAAGTTTGTTAAAAGAAATTGATTTAAAGAAAACTTTAATAAATGTTATTTCAAAAGCTGGTGATACTGCTGAGACATTAGCAACATTTTTTATTTTTTATAACGAACTTGTAAAAAAAGTTGGACAAAAAAAAGCAAAAGAACATATAATTATTACTACAGGACCAAAAACAGGATTTTTAAGGGAACTTGTGAACAAAGGGTATTCAAAATATGATTTTGTAATACCAGAAAATGTTGGGGGAAGATTCTCAGTTTTATCTCCGGTTGGACTTGTTTCTGCTTCATTGACTGGAATAAACATAAAGAAACTTCTTTTAGGTGCAAAAACTATGGCTGATAAATATAAAGTTTTAGAAACAAATGTTAAGTCAGATGATATGTTAGAAAATGAAGCGTTTATTTTTGCTTTAATAAATTATCTTTTATACCAAAAAGGGAAACACATCTGTGTAATGATGCCATATTCTGACAGATTATATGGTTTTGCAGATTGGTTTAGACAACTTTGGGCTGAAAGTTTAGGAAAAGAAAAAGATAACAATGGACAAATTGTCAATGTAGGACCAACACCAATTAAAGCTTTAGGCGTTACTGATCAGCATTCTCAGATACAACTTTACCGTGAAGGACCTTATGATAAAATTATTGTGTTTTTATCAGTTGAAAAGTTTGGTTGTGAACCAAAAATACCAAAATTTAAAGAAGAACATTATCTATGTGGACATACATTAAACGAATTGTTTAAATCAGAAGAAAAAGCTACAATTGCTTCTTTAACACAAGCGAAAAGGCCAAATTTAACTATTACTTTACCAAAAATTGATGAAGAGCATATAGGACAACTTATCTATATGTTAGAACTAGCAACAGCATATGCAGGCGAGTTGTTTAATATAGACGCGTTTAATCAACCAGGTGTCGTTTTAGGCAAAAATTATACTTATGCACTACTTGGTAGAAAAGGATATGAGAGATATTTGGAAGAGTTGAAATCTAATAAGTTAATTTAAAATTTAATATTGAAAAATATTGCGTGAGAAAAAAACACATATCATTTTAAAAAAAAAGTTTTATTTCAATGTTATTCCTATAGAAATAGTAAATTTACTATATGAAACATCTCCTTTTAAGTCATAATAGTGTAAATAATATCCGTCTGATATCCATCCAGATTGAGAAAAAGAACCTTTGTGTTCAGAATAGAAAAAGGATATTATAAATTCTCTTAATTTAAGTTCTCCTCCGACCCCATAATACAATCCACCTTGTAGAGATGCATCTCCTTTATAATCGCGATCACCATTAAAAAGATTATATCCTAAATGACCTATGATATCAACTAAAGGATTAATTTTGTATTTTAAAATGCCATATATGGGAATAAAATTAAAATTTCCTCCATCTTCAAATGATCGCGGAATTTGATATGTGAAACCCGCACCTAAAATAATAGAAGGTTGTAAACAATCAGTTGCTTCTAATGAAATAGAAAAACCATCAGCGGAACTTTTTGTGGATGAGATAGAAGGTATGGGGATATAATCTATTGAGCCGGAGAGTGTAGATTTATGTGAACCACTTATATCAAGTCCTATCTTGCCATCTATTTTTATTTCGCTTAAAGCGAATGTTGAAAATAAAGAAAGAATAGCTACTACAGATATTAATTTTTTCATATTTTTCTCTTAAAAAGTAAAAGCACTTATAAAAAATAGGGTGGAGAAGAAATTACTTCCCCACCCTTAAATATTAACTTCAGCAGAAATTAGAATTTAACATTGAGATTCATTGCTAAAACATTTGCAGCATCTTTTCCTGTACTCTCAAGTGCTTTCCCAGGAGTGAATATACCATAAGTTAAACCTAAACAAACATCTTTAGTTAAATCATATTTCACTTTCACATCTATTTCATTACCAAGATTTTTCTCAGCGCCAGATGGAACTTTTGTCAAGTCAAACATATAATATCCCAAACCTAAACCAAGCTTACCATCAAGAATTGCTGAAGGAGCAAAACCAGCTTCTAAAGCAATAACTGTTTGATTTGTGATACCGGCTCCACCGACATTATTAATGCCAACATCTAATCCTTTACCATATACTTCACCATATCTGTAGTCATTACCGAATGAAACAAAATTTTCATTATCTGCTGTAGTATTATCATCACCACTTCCTAAAGCATATTCTGCTTTAACATTTACTTTTCCAACTTCAAGTTCTTTATCATATCCAGCTCCTAAAACAAGTCCTGTTCCTTTGTAGTTAACACCAGCATTTTTTCCCATATTCATGGCATATAAAAGTTTGTAGTTCAAACCTTCAACTACAGGGATAACACCTTTCAAATCTAAACCTAAAATTTGGAGATTATCCACATTGTCTGATACTGGATTATTCACAACTTCATTTACAAATCTCAAAGCAACTTTTCCTTCTGGAACAATCTTTTCTGTTGCGATGTCTAAAGCTAAGATGTCAGTATCTGTGTTACCAGGACCAAAAGATTCTAAGAATTTACCAGACACTAATCCAACTGACAGAAGTTCTGTATTGTATTCAGCTTTTAATGCGTCCAAAGCCTGAATACTTAAATTATAATCAGAAAGTGGACCAATATACAAAAGTAAATCTTTTTGATCACCAACAAATTGTCTTCCAACGGTTAGATTTAAACCATTAAGAACAACATCTTTCAGTGTAACATAAGCATTCGCAACACTTACTACATTTAAAATCCAAACTATATCCTGGTCAACCGGTGTTCCCCACAACCTATCATTTTTGTATATCAAGATTTTTCCTGAAACTTTGTCAGTTAGGTCAGCTGATAAACCAAGCATTAACCTTGCTTTTGTTTGGTTTATCAAATCATCGTTTGCACCTGTGCTTGTATCTGTTTTTGTTAGGTCAGTTGAGTTGTCAAGATTTATTGATACCGCATCCAATGAGCCATCTATTTTTATATTTTTTATTCCGCTTAAAGCAAATGTTGAAAATAAGGAAAGGATAGTAACCAAAGATATTAATTTTTTCATATCCTACCCTCCTAAGGAGAGGAATTTCGCATTTTGTCTCTTTCGGAAGGTTTCAAAACTCCATCACCCCCTTTCCCTTCCATAGATTAAAGAGACAAAATGTTTTCTTAATTTCTACAAAATAACAATCTTTTTGTCAAGTGGTTTTTAAAATTTTTTCTGTGACTTCTGTGGCCTACAGACCACCTCATCCTCGTGGATGATATTTTTTATGTATTTCTTTTAAATGTTTTCGGTCAACTTGGGTATAAATCTGTGTTGTAGATATATCAGAATGTCCTAAAAGTTCTTGGACAACTCTTAAGTCAGCACCGTATTTTAACATATGTGTTGCAAACGAATGTCTTAATGTATGAGGTGAAACATTTTTTAAAATTCCTGCATTCTTAACATAATTTTTTAGTTGTTCCCAAAAATCAATCCTTGAGATTGGTTTCCCAAGTTTTGATAAAAAAATATAACTATCATATCCAGATGATAACTTGCCAGAAAATTTTTTTTCTCTTACTTTCAACCATTCTTTTAGTGCTTCTATACTTTTTTTGTTTAATAAAACAATCCTTTCTTTTCCACCTTTTCCTATAACACGGATAAATTTGTTTTGTAAATCTACCTGGTCAAATTTGAGATTTACAAGTTCTGAAACACGAAGGCCTGTTGCATAAAGAAGTTCTATCATCGCTTTGTTTCTGATATCATTAAATTTCTTTTTAGGTATGTAATTTAATAATCTATCAACTTCTTCTACTGTTAAAACTTGGGGAAGTTTTTTTTGTAATTTTGGTTTTATCAAAAATTCTGTCGGATTGTTTGTTGTTAATCCTTCTGAAAGTAAAAATTTGTAAAACTGTGTTAAACAAGAAGATTTTCTATAAATTGAGTTAGAAGAAAGGTTATTTTGTTTTAACTGCCAAAGAAATTCTGTCAAATCTTCAGGAGAGACATTATGTATCGTCTTGTTTATCTTTTTAAGAAAATCAAAATATTGTTTAAGGTCATTTTTATACGCAGAGATTGTATTTGAGCTTAGACCTTTCTCAAATTGTATAAACTTAATGAATTCTTCAATTAAATTCTCCATTATATCCTTCTGCGGAGTTTTTTCTTAACTTCTTTGTAAGATTTTATTGCTTCTAAATATTTTATTGTCCTTTCTATTGTCTTAATATACAAATTTTCGTCAATACCGTAGCGTTTTTGGAAGTGATATTTGGCAAATTTGTAAACACTATCATATTCTTTTTCAAAAAGATCATTTATAACTTTGTAAAATTCTAATGTTTTTTTTAACAAGTTAAACTCCGTACCACTTTTTTCTTTACCACCTTCTTCAAATTCAAAATAAAGATATATAAGTTTCTCAAGATATGTCCGAGATGACATCTGAGCTAAATAGTCTGAAGTTGCTAACATCATACCTAAAAGTTTTTCTTCTTTATCTTTAAATCCTATCTCAGACAACTCAGTATCAGCACCTGATGTCTTCAAAATATTTTTTGCTGTTTCAATTTCATCATATGAAAAACCTCTCTCTTCCATATATTTTGATAAAAATTCTATACTTCGTTCTATTTGAGTAGAAACATCATATTTAGTTGTAAACTTTTTTTCATCTTCTATTTTTTTGAGATATCCTACATCATGAAAAATTGTAGCAATAAGTGCAAGTTTCACTTTTTTTAAAGAAAATTTCTTTGAAGGGTTCTTAATATTATATCCATCAATTAACCTTGAGAAAGCAAGGAGTGTCTCTGAAACATGTTGAAGGTCATGAAATCTTGAAGTACATCTTTGATATCCTGGATATCTTCCTTCCATTAAATCAATTAAGTCATTGAATACCGCTCTTAACGGAATGAATTCTTTTACAGGGTAATGATGAATAAAATTATTTTTCACTTCTTCAAAAATTGCATATGGTGAGTTATGATTTACTAACATGTCTAATCTTATTTCTTTAATCTCATTTTTCATAAAGTTTAACCTCTTATAAGTTTTATTAAAAGTTTTTTATATAAATTTAAAAATTTAAAAACTGGAAAGCCAACTACATTATAATAATCACCTATTATTTTTTTAACAAATCTATCATTTTTTTCTTGCACAGCATAAGCACCTGCTTTGTCAAGATGTTTTTTTGAAAGATTTTTTATTTTTTCTTCTTCAAGTTTGTAAGTATATACTGTAGATTTTTCTACATCTGAAAAAAGTAGATTTTTTTTAGGATAGCATAAACATAGACCAGTATAAACTCTGTGTTTTGTGTTTGAAAGTTTCCTTAAAATTTCTTCTGCTTCTTTGTGGTCCTTAGGTTTACCAATAATTTCGTTGTTTAAAACAACGATTGTATCAGCAGAGATTATAACATAGTCATTGTATTCTTCTTTTAAAGATTTTGCTTTATTTATAGCAACTTCTTCAACAAATTTTTCTGGCAAGTGATGATTTTTTATTTTCGGTTCTTTATATCTGTGTGGAACAGAAATAAATTTTATTCCTAAGGAAGATAGAATCTGTTTTCTTCTAGAGGAATTAGATGCAAGAATAAATTTCAGCATAATTTTTATAAAATTAATTTACGAAAAATTATTGCTGTAATAATTAAACCTAAAACCGCTGTGATGTTCAGTTTAACCATAGCACCGAATGTAAATTCTAATATACCTAAGTCAACAGTTGTGGGCTGTAAACCAGGTTTGATTTCTACTGCAAGCAATTCTTTAACTGTAGAATCTTGAGGAAACAACTTATAAATAGCTTTACCAATAAATGCACCTATAAGTGTACCAATTATAACAATCAAAATAAAATATACCAAATTTTTTGACATAAAATACCCCCTTTTTTTAGATTTTACAAACTTAAAACTATAAACTAATAATAATCCCGTAAATTGCGAGATAAACTAATTAACTATTTCTGTTCTTTTTTCTTTTTACCACACTTTGCCATAAATTTTTTACCTCAAGTGTAATAATAGCAGAGTTTATACTCTGCTTATTTTCACAAATTTTAGTTTACCTATTTGTATTAAAATTTCGTTTTGGTTTTCAAGATCAAGCATAGCATTTATATCCTCAACTTTTTTTGAATCAAGTTTTATCCCACCTTGAGAAAGCAACCTTTTTGCTTCGCTTTTTGACGAAACTAATTTTTGATCAAAAAGAAAATCTACTAAGTTATATTTTCCTTTTTTAACAGAAATAACAGGTATATCTGTTGGTAGTTCTTTTTTTGAAAAAACTCTTTCAAACTCTTCTTTTTCTTTTTTTGCAACTTCTTCACCACAGTATTGTTTTACTATAAGATATGCTAAATACATCTTTGCATCACGTGGGTTTGTCTCTATCATCTCTTTAACTTTATCCATATCTTCATCTGTTAACAACTCAAAGTATTTCAACATAATGTTGTCTGGTATAGACATAATTTTACCAAACATATCTTTTGATGTATCGTTTAAAGCAATGTAGTTTTTATACGATTTTGACATTTTTTTAACACCATCAGTCCCTTCTAAAAGTGGCATAGTAATTATTACCTGTGGCTCAAGGCCAGCATCTTTTTGTAATTCACGACCAACAATAAGGTTAAATTTTTGGTCGTTACCACCAAGTTCTACATCTGCTTTTATTGCAACAGAATCATATCCTTGTAGTAGAGGATATATAAACTCAAGTATAGTTATCGGTTGGTTATTTTTGTATCTTAAAGAAAAATCGTCTCGTTCAAGCATACGTGCAACAGTATATTTTGAACAAAGTTTTAAAAGTCCATCAATACCTAATGGATAAAGCCATTGACTGTTGTAAACAACTTCTGTTTTATCTTTATCTAAAATTTTAAACACCTGTTGAGTATATGTTTTTGCGTTAGCAAGAATTTCTTCTTCTGAAAGCATAGGACGAGTTGTATCTCTGCCAGAAGGATCTCCAACACGTGCTGTAAAATCTCCAATGATAAACACAACTTTGTGGCCAAAATTCTGGAACTGCCTAAGTTTACGTAAAATTACAGTATGACCTAAATGTAAATCTGGAGCAGTTGGGTCTACACCAAGTTTTACAACAAGTTGTTTCTTTTTTTCTAACTTTTGTTTTAGTTCTTCAACTGAAACTATATCTGAAACACCTCTAAGTAATACTTTTAGTTGTTGTTCTACATTCATAGGTTTATCTTTCAATATAACTTTCTGATTCGAATTTTGTTATCAGTTATTACTATAAAATGATTGACAATCTTATTACCAAAATTAGATAGAATAAACTTCAACTTTTCAATTTTTAAACTTGGTGATTCTTTAGAGAGCCTAAATAAAATTATACCAAAACATTTTATTTTCTTCCGAAAAACAATATACCCAAAATCTTTATCGTTTGTAATTATTACCCTTTTATTCTGAAAAGAGAATCTTAACAAATATTCATCTTGCCGACTTCTCAATTCGGATGTTCCAACAAAGACTACATCATATCCTTCTTTTTGCAAAAATTTTGTAATAGACAAACCAACATTTTCATCAATTAAAAATCTCATAGACTATTTCTTCGCAATAATAGGATAAACTTCTTCTCCACTTAAAACTTTTTCCGCATAATAAAGTGCTGCTTTGATATCATCTTTTTTCAAAGATGGGTATTCTTTTATAATATCCTCTTCTTTCCACCCCTCTGCTATTAGTTTTATTATAAGTTCTACAGAAATACGTGTCCCTTTAATTATTGGTTTTCCGTTGAGGATTTTAGGATTTATTTCTATCCGATTTAAAAATTTTTTCATCGTAATTTTTGCCTCCATTATATTTCTTATTCTTATCCTTTTATCACAGCGAGTGGTTTTAATCTTGCAACTTTTCTTGAAATACCTGATTGATGACAAATTTCTACTACTTCATCAACATTTTTATACGCTTGCGGTGCTTCTTCAGCAAGTGTTTTCCAAGAATCTGATTTTACCAAAATACCTTTTTCTCTAAGTTCTTTTGCTAATTCTTCCCCACGAACTGATTTTAATATCGCAGACCTTGATGAAACCCTTCCAGCTCCGTGACAAGTTGAACCCCAGGTTTCTTCAACTGCTTTTTCAGTTCCTACTAAAACATAACTTGCAGTACCCATTGAACCAGGTACTAACACAGGTTGACCTACATTCTTGTATGCCTGTGGTATACCTGGATATCCTTTTGGAAATGCACGCGTTGCACCTTTTCTGTGTACAACATATTTTTTACCATTATATTCTTCAAACTTACCAATATTATGTGCAACATCATAAATTTGTTCAAGACCTATTTCTTTTGCTGACTTGTTTAAGACATGCATAATCGTTTCTCTTACCCAATGTGTAATAATTTGTCTGTTAGCCCAGGCATAGTTTGCTGCAGCAGCCATTGCTTGAAAGTATCTTCTTCCTTCAGGTGAACCAATAGGTGCGCAGACAAGTTGTCTATCAGGAAGCCATATACCATATTTTTGTACTGCTTGTTGTAAATATCTAATGTAATCATCACAGATTTGATATCCTAACCCACGAGAACCTGTGTGTACTAAAACAGTAATTTGATCTTTAAACAAACCAAATACTTTTGCTACATTTTCGTCATAAATTTGTTCAACATATTGAATCTCTAAGAAATGATTTCCTGCACCAAGTGTACCAAGTTGTTCTCTACCACGTTCAAGTGCTCTTTCTGATACAACCTCAGGGTTTGCATCTTCCATACAACCATTTTCTTCAGTAAACTCAAGATCTTCTTTTGAACCAAACCCGTGTTGTAAAGCCCATTTTGCTCCTTTTTTCAAAACTTCTTTTACTTCATCAATTGACAATCTTAACTTCCCAGTAGAACCAACACCAGATGGTACATTGTTAAACAAAGCATAGACAAGTTTTTCTAAATATGGTTTTATCTCTTCTTCTGTTAGATTTGTCCTAAGTAGACGCACACCACAGTTTGAAACTACAAAACTATTCGCTACGAAATTATGGTGTTTCCAACTAACAGTGAAATCGTAAACATAATCGTCAAAATCAATTTTTTCTATTTCCTCAATTTTGTCCCAAAATATCCCACTTTCACCTAAACCTTCTGTTTTTTCTTTGATAAACTCATCAAAACTTATAAAATTCAAAGGTATACGAGGTTGTGTTTTTCTTTTTTCATAATAACTTCTTTCTAAAAACCTAAAGTTAACATCTTCATCTATAAGATAAAGCAAATTGTTTAACGATTCTCCATTTAATTTTTTCAACGCAACAATCTTTGAAATTTTCTGTCTCTTTCTTACAACTTTGTCTTTCAATTTAAGATAAAAGACAGCGGCACTTGCTAAAAACTGTCTTTCTTTGTTATATTCAAAACCTATCTTTGAATACAAATTTATCAAATTCTGTGGAGTATTTGACAAAATTATTCTTAATCTACACTTATCTTTTTTGTTGCAAAAATAGTCAATAGAGATTTTCTTTGTTTCAACACCAAATTCTTGAAGTAATTTTGAAATATCAAATAAAAATTTTCTACCATTTTCAGTTAAACTTTTTAGTTTATTTATAGAAACTACAGGACAATAAAAATTGTTTTTATGATTTGAAAAAACCTTTGGTTTTGACATCTCTGCACCAAAATACGATGCTAAAAACAACCTTTTCTGCCACAAAGTTGTCTCAAAAATCCATTTTGGCAAACTAAACTCAGTACAAACTTTATTTCCTAATGGAGCACCTAATGTAACAAATAACAAAGCTAAACTACTGCTTGAAACAACTGCTACATTTTCAAAATTTGTAAAGTTATAATTTTTATAATAAGTCCTTATACAATGTTTTCTTTCTCGCTTATAAATTCTACAACTAAATCCTAATTTTTCAACATCTTTTTTTATTTCTTTAAGAGTTTCTTCTTTCCCCCAAAAAGAAATTATACCTTTGAATGAAGATTTTACAAAATGTATGTTGCCATCACCAAAAATATAACCCAAAAGTTTGATTATAATAGGCAGCTTTGAGGAGTTATACTTAAGTGGCAAAAGTTGTTTTCTTTTAAGTTGAATTAAAATTTGTTCTAAAGAACTACCATTATTTGATTTTTTTATCTTATAAAATGTTTTTATCAAATCTTCTTCTGAAACTAAAATTTTATCTTTCGGCTCTTCATACATCACTCCTTCAAAAGGATAAACTCCAACTTCATCACCAACTTTTAAATACTTAATTTCTTTCATCCCATCTTTTGTATAAAAAGGATGGTCTTCAGTAGCAATTATTGTTTTTCCACTTTCTAAAGTTATCTTATACACATCATTTTTTGGGTTAAACTTTATAAATCTTACAATGTCAGTAGCAATTTTTTTATCTTTTTCAAAATCAAAACATACAATTTTTTCTTTTTGCCAAATTTTTTCAAAATCTTTTATTTTTATTCTATAACCAAGTTCAGTTAAAATTTCACTATCACCTGATAAACAGTTTATATCATACCCAATACCTCCAGGAGAGATTACACCGTCAGAAACTCTGAACGCAGCAACACCTCCTATAGGGAAACCATATCCCCAATGGACATCAGGCATTGCTAATGATACCTTCTCAATGCCAGGTAGTGTTGCAACATTTTCAACTTGTTGTACCGCTTTATCTTCAATAACCTTTTTTATCGTATGCTCAGTAGCGTAAACTATACCTGGAACACGCATCTTTTCTGTTTTTGGTACTTCGTATCTATAATCATCAAGTTTTTTTAAGTTCATAAGTTTAACTTTTCTACTGACGATATACTCTCCTGCCTTATTCTTATTTTGTTCCTATGTTTTATATGCATTCTAAAATAATATAGGAATTTTCTCTTATAAATGTCAACATATCAATAGAAAATTTTGTAAATGTGATAAAAATAAATGTCGCATACATGAATCCCGATGCGTCCCGCAAATTATCTAATGATTTCTTAAGTTCAAAGTATTACAACTTTTATGACCTACAATTTCTACATGCTCTAAACCCTTGCAATATTGCTTCCATTTTGGTTTTAAATTCAACTCTGTTATATTTTGATATTTGTTTTGCATATTCACAATCCGGTCTATGGAAGATTTTCGTTCTTTTGTTACCAATATAATATCGCGCTGTTTCTTTATAAGTATAACCTTTCCATAAACCTGCCTTTTTCTTAACTGCTTCCCTTTGGAACTTAACAAAAAAATCTGTATATTTTACATTCGGTGGATATGTGTAAACCTTAGCATAGCCATCAAGTATTATCTGAGCATTAAACATATTTTTACGAATCTCTTCTTCATCAAATCTGTTTGGTGTTTTCAACCATACATAAGCAAGTAACCGTCCATACCTATCTTCTCTTTGAACATCAAACTCAAGCCATACTTCTTTATTCAACAACCTTTTCTTTGTATATTCAAAAGATTCTTCAGCGTAAGTTCGCTCTTGAGGGTCTAAAAATTCAGGACAATCTATACCAATTAACCTAATAGAAACATTGGAATTATTTATATCAACACGTATAGTATCACCATCAACTACATAAGAAACGAAAACTTTTAAGATATTAGATTCTTCTGTTATCTCAGAAGAAAACACCTGTGAGTAAAGAAGGTTAGTTGGAGAATATAAGACGAATGCTGTGAAATATATCAAAAATAAAACAACTAATGGACGAAAGAGTGTTTTGATGTTTAATTTCATTATATGAATAATACAAAAAAACTAACCTTAGGTGTCAAGTGGTGGTTTAAAAATATTTATCCCTGCTAACCTAAAAAGATAAAAAAGTTATCGTCTGCTGCTACTATTTTCCCTGTAAATTAGAGAGTGCTGAAAATCCTCCAAGAGCGGGATTTGAAATTCACATTTTTTGAATGACTTTTTAAATTTTGCCAAAAAGTGAACAAAATTTTCTTTGCGGAATATTGATGGTAAGAAACTTAAAACAAGCTTATAGTATTTTTGCGATAATGCAACCGCAGAAGACGCGGATTACCCATGACCGACGCGGGTCGGATTTTGTCCCGCATTTTGGAGACCGCTGAAAAAGTCTCCAAAAATTTTCCGACGATAATATCGTCGGAAACAAATGTTTACTTTTAAGAAAAAATTTTGTATATAAAACAAAAACTACATTTTTAAATTAAGGAGCACACAAATGTACAGAGAAAAAGATAAACAAATGACATTTTACGGCGAACTGATATACAATGAATTAATTCCCAAGGATCACTTTTTGCGTAAACTTAAAGAAACCATTGATTTTAGTTTTGTCAACAAAGAACTCAAAGATCTTTATAGTCACGACAATGGTAGACCTTGTTGGGAACCTCAAATAATTTTTAAAATGTTATTGTTACAATTTCTTTATGATGTATCTGATGTTGAGATAGAAGAAGCTTGTAGATATCGCATTGATTTCAGATATTTTTTAGGTTTAGATGTAAACGAACCTGTCCCTGACGCTACTACATTGGTGAAATTCAGAGAACGATTAGGTGAAGAAAAATTTGCTAAACTTCACAACCACATTGTCCAAATAGCATACAAACACAATCTTATTTCTGATAAACTAC
>Ga0078972_1007425_pt1 | contig 24368 bp, 17 predicted proteins | sample YelNatPaOPGAMG01_FD_67568 | JGI IMG/M metagenome (GOLD analysis project Ga0078972, IMG submission 67568) | Hot spring thermophilic microbial communities from Obsidian Pool, Yellowstone National Park, USA - OP-RAMG-01 (SPADES assembly) (version 2) | ecosystem: Environmental > Aquatic > Thermal...
TTAAATTTTTTGATTTTAATATAATTAGAAACATCTACCTTTGCCAGGTATAATTGTAACAAATTATTTACCCATTTTCTTAATTGTTCGCGATCATTATACACAAATACATTTTCAAACTTGACATATGAATTTATTTTAAAGTATAATTTAAATCAAATTCAAAAATATATTTTCAGTACATAAAGAAAGGGAATTAGAAAAATGAACAAAGAAAAGATATTAAAACTTGTTAATGAGAAAGATGTTAAATTTATAGAATTCTGGTTCACAGATATTCTCGGATTCCTAAAATCGTTCACAATACCGAAAGAAGAACTTCCGAAGGCGTTAGATGAAGGTATGGGTTTTGATGGTTCTTCTGTTCGTGGATTTGTCAGAATAGATGAAAGTGATATGATAGCGGTTCCTGACCCTAACACATTTGTAATCCTTCCCTGGCGTCCCAAAGAAAAAGGGACAGCGAGAATGTTTTGTGACATATATAATCCTGACAGGACTTTTTTTGAAGGTGATCCCAGATATGTATTAAAACGTAATCTTGAATATGCGAAGAAGAAGTATGGATATACTTTTTACATCGGACCAGAACTAGAATACTTTTATTTCAAACAACCGAATTCAACAGAGATATTGGATAAAGGTGGTTATTTTGATTTAATACCTCGTGATGAAGCGATAGATTTACGTAGAGAGACAATTTTAGCATTAGAAGAAATGAATATACAGGTTGAATACGCGCATCATGAAGTAGCTCCATCTCAACATGAAATTGATTTACGATATACTGATGCATTAACAATGGCTGATATTGTTATAACACACAGACTTACTGTTAAGGAAATAGCATATAGGAACGGTATTTATGCTACATTTATGCCTAAACCTTTATATGGTGAAAATGGTTCTGGAATGCATACTCATATGTCATTATTTGTTAACAACAAAAACATATTTTTTGATCCGAAAGGCAAATATTTTTTGTCAGAAAAATCATTACAATTTATTGCAGGGCTACTTAAATATGCACCTGAATTTACTTCTATTATCTGTCAATGGGTTAATTCTTACAAACGACTTGTTCCTGGCTATGAAGCGCCGGTATATATATCCTGGGCACAGAAAAACAGGTCTGACTTGATACGTGTTCCTATGTATAAACCTGGCAAAGAACAGGCAACGAGGATAGAGTTTCGTGCACCTGATCCTGCATGTAATCCATATTTAGCGTTTGCTGTTTTACTGCGTGCTGGTTTGAGAGGTATAGAAGAAAAACTGAAAGTGCCGCCACCAATTGAAGAGAACATATATGAAATGACAGAACAGCAGCGATTAAAACTCGGAATAAAATCGTTACCTGGTAGTTTAATTGAAGCGATACAGTTAACCGAAAAAAGTGAATTAGTTAAAGAAACATTAGGTGACCATGTATTCAAAGAATTTATTGAAAACAAAAAAATTGAATGGAATGAATATCGCAGGCAGATAACCAACTATGAGATAGACAAATATTTACCTATCCTATAAATGAATTTAGTTTATTCAGACAAATACGAAGTTGATTTAGGGAATCATCCTTTTATTACAACAAAATACAGATTAGTTAGTGAACGACTTGTAAAAGAAGGTTTAATAACGCCTCGTGATTTAGTACTTGCACCTTATGCTACTGATGAAGATTTACTACTTGTTCATACTAAAGAATATGTAGATAAAATCAAATCATTATCTTTATCTTTTTCTGAATTACTTGTTCTTGAATTACCTCTAAGTAAAGAAATTGTTGACGCATCAATAATTTGTTGTGGCGGAACCATTCTTGCTTGTGAACTTGCATTAAAGACAGGTATCGGAATACATATTGGGGGCGGATTTCATCATTCTTTTCCTGACCATGGTGAAGGTTTCTGTATATTTAATGATATGGCAATAGCAATAAAAAAAATGGAGAAAGAGAGAAAAGCGAGAAAGTTCATGATTATTGATTGTGACCTGCATCAGGGCAATGGTAATGCATATATTTTCAGAGATAATAAAAATGTATTTACTTTTTCAATACATGAAGAAAACATATACCCAATTCCGAAACAAAAAAGTTCACTTGATATAGGGTTACCTGCAGGAACAACAGATGAAGAATATCTATTGAAATTGCAACAGAATATACCTGATATTATTGATAAACATAAGCCTGAACTAATTTTATATCAAGCAGGTGCTGACTTATATGAATATGATCAGTTAGGTCATCTTAAACTGACGAAAGAAGGTATACTTAACAGAGATAAATTTATTTATGAACAGGTCAAAAACAGAGACATTCCTACTGTTGTATTATTAGGTGGTGGTTATTCTATTTATCCTAAAGATACTGTTGCAATACATACCAACACAATAAAGATTTTTCTTGGTAAATAAATTACAGTAAAGCAATTATGAAAGTATCTAACATTAAATATCTTTTCTATTTCGTTTTATAACTATTTTTTTAATAATCAAATACGAAACAACTGATACTACAAATGCAATAATTATATTACCAGTGAGATATATTAAAGCGATCTTATCAAACGATTTCAAAACCGTTCCTGATTTTATAGCATCGATTACCTGTTGAGAGTCATCAGAAAAAATTGCACTACCTAATAATGCACTTAATGTCCAGAATATAGGAGTAGTGATTGGATTCATTATTATTACGGAGCCGATAATAGCAGAAATATAATTTAACTTTAATAATGAACATATCCAGACAGAAATCAGTCCTCCTAACCAGAATGTAGGGAATATACCTATGAATGCACCGATAGCGAACCCGAGTGCAATTTTTTCTGGTGTATCATTTATATGATATATTTTATTAAATAATTGCTTAGCAGGTTCAACAATTTTTTTATTAATTATTTTCATCATCAATTATATTTTACAAAATTATATTTTTGTTTGTAAAAAATATATTTTAGAGATACTGCTTGACAAATGATAAACAGTATAATAAAATAATAAATGTATTTTCAAGACTGGAATCAGATTTACCAATTTTTTTACAGAAACACACATTATAGTTACTGTCTATTATAAGGAATAGTTTATGAATTTAGTTATTGTTGAATCTCCGACCAAAGAGCGCACAATATCAAAATTTCTTGATAAAAACTTTATTGTCAAAAGTTCTTATGGTCATATTCGTGATTTACCTGAAAAAGAGTTAGGAATAGATATTGAAAACAATTTTGCTCCTAGATATGAAATATTGCCGAAAGCTAAAACCAATATAAAAATTCTTAGTTCATTAAGTAAGAAATCATCAAAAATATATTTAGCAACAGATTTTGATCGTGAAGGTGAAGCGATAGCCTGGCATCTTACATATGCTTTAAATCTTGATAAGAATAAAGTTTACAGAATAACATTCCATGAAATAACACCAGAAGCAATCAAGCAAGCGATAAACGAACCCAGAGATATAGATATGAGTTTAGTTAATTCGCAGCAAGCGCGACGTATTCTTGACCGTCTTGTCGGATACAAATTATCACCATTATTATGGGAAAAAATACAGAGAGGGTTATCAGCAGGCAGAGTTCAATCAGTAGCAGTACGATTAATTTGTGACAGAGAAGAAGAAATAAAGAAATTTGTTCCACAGGAATACTGGTTAGTAAAAGTTGAATTAAAGAAACCCGAAATATCCGGAACAAACTTTATTGCTGATTTAATTTCAAAAGAAGGAAAAAAATATGATAAACTTGACATAAAAACCAAATCAGATGCGGACCAGATAATTAATGATATTTCGAACAAGCAATTTAAAGTTAACAAAATAACAAAGAAAGAAAAGAAGCGTCATCCTCCGTCACCTTTTTTAACAGCAACTTTACAACAGGAGTCAGCTCGCATACTGAAATTTTCGCCCTCAAAAACAATGATGATTGCACAACAACTTTATGAAGGTATCAACTTAGGTAAGATGGGGCAAATAGGATTGATAACATATATGAGAACCGATTCTCTAAATATGGCAGAAGTTGCAATAAATGAGATACGGAAATACATCAATGAAAAATACGGAACTAACTATTTACCTGATAAACCGAGAAGATACAAAACGAAACTCAAGACAGCGCAGGAAGCACATGAATGTATTCGTCCAACAAGTATTTATCGTGAACCGGATAAAATAAAAGGATATTTATCCGAAGACCAGTATAAATTATATAAACTTATCTGGACAAAAACACTTGCATGTCAGATGGCAGATGCTATATATGATACAGTAACAGTTGATATAGAAGCAGACAAATATTTATTTCGTGCAAATGGTCATACGGTAAAATTTGCTAGTTTTTTAGAAATATCTCCTGAATCTGATGATAAGAAGGATGTTATACTACCGCAGATGAACGAGAATGAAATTCTAGAATTAGTTAAACCTATTTCTGAACAACATTTTACAGAACCGCCCCCGAGATACAATGAATCGAGTTTAATCAAAGAATTAGAAAAGAACGGTATAGGTAGACCATCAACTTATGCACCGATTATAGAAACGATATTGAAGCGCAGATATGTTAAACTTACAAATCATAAATTCTATCCGACTGAACTTGGGATTATTGTCAATAATCTACTTAAACAACATTTTTCCGAAATAGTTGATACTAAATTTACAGCAACAATAGAAGAGAAACTTGATAAAATAGCGCAAGGCAAAGTTCAATGGACTAAAATTATAGAAGAGTTTTATAAACCTTTTGAAAAGAAGTTGTTGAATGCACACAATAATATTACAAAAGAAAAAAATATTAAAGAAACAGACGAGAAATGTCCAAAATGTGGTTCAGTTATGTATATTCGTGATGGTAGATTTGGTAAATTTTTAGCATGTTCAAAATATCCTGAATGTAAAAGTATAATATCGCTTGATAAAGATGGTAACAAGATTTTACCAGAAAAGTTGGATGAGAAATGTCCAAAGTGTGGTAAAGTATTAGTCAAGAGGGTCGGTAAACGTGGTGCATTTATTGCCTGTTCTGGATTTCCAAAATGTAGATACATCAAATCAGAAGAAACGGGTGAAAAATGTCCGAAATGTGGTAAGGAATTAGTAAAAAGAGTTGGAAAGAAAGGTCCTTTTATTGCTTGTTCTGGATATCCGAAATGTAAATTTACGAAAAACATAATTACTGAGCCACAAAATAATTCTGGGACAGACACACAGAATGAACAATAAAAGTTTAAAATTATTAGTTGAAAAATTTATATTATATTTACGGGAGAGAAATTTTTCACTTGAAACGATACGTGCTTATAAATCGGATTTAAATGAATTCATAAATTTCTTAAAAACAGAATTTCCCGACAAACAGATAGATGACATTAACCGATTTATATTAAGGTCATATTTTCACTATCTTGAGAAAGGGAAAACCTATCAGGTACACAGAAGTACAATTGCAAGAAAAATATACACATTACGTTCCTTTTTTAAGTTTCTCATCCGATTAGAAATAATCAAAGTTAATCCATTAGAATATTTATCAACACCGAAAATAGATAAACGTTTACCTGTATTTCTTACTGAAGATGAGATGGCGAAATTACTTGATTTTAACAAACAGAACTACAAATTTGGAATACGGGACCAAGCTATTTTAGAATTATTATATTCTTCAGGACTGCGTGTTTCAGAATTAGTTTCGATCAATATTGATGATATAGATTTTTTTGGTGAAATGGTTCGTGTAATTGGTAAAGGTAATAAAGAGCGTCTTGTACCGATAGGAGAAACAGCATTAAAATATTTACATCAATATCTCAAATTCCGTAATAAAATAGTTAATGATAATTCTGAAAAAGCATTATTTGTTAACCACAGGAACAAGCGTATAAATGTCCGTTCAATCAGAAACATAGTTAATAAATGGATACGGTTAGCATCAATCCAGAAACATATATCACCACATAAAATACGACATTCATTTGCAACACATTTATTAAATGCTGGATGTGATTTACGCAGTGTGCAGGAAATGTTAGGACACAAAAATCTTGGGACAACACAGATATACACTCATGTAAATATCGATAAACTGAAACAGGTTTATCATAAAGCACATCCACGAGGATAGTAGAATGGATGAAAAAATTGTTATTTTAATGGAAGAGACCGGCTGTGAACAAGCAGAAGCAGAGTTAGCGTTACAATTAGCTAACTATGATTTAGAGAAAGCAACTCGTAATTTAAGAATTATTTTACGAAATATTGTTATAATTAAAGGCAAATTTATTCTTGAACAGGAACTACTTTATGGTCTTTTTATAATAATTGCCAATAAACGAACAAAAGAAATTCTCCGTTTAAGATGCGCTATAACATACAATCCTGAATTATATGAAATTAACATTAACACTGTTTGGGACCAATTTGAACGACTTGTTCATATTTACAGAATAAATGATGGAAGTGTATTATCATTTGCCAATACAACAGAAATCAATTTCTTACAACAGATAAAATTTAAGGAAGATATGTTCTATTATGCTATTAACAAAATTGAGACCGAACTTATACAAGATATACTTATTGATTGTTTTTCGAAAGATAAAACTAAGATGCAGGTCACAATAGAAGAAATTAATCTTGAAGAATTCACTCCGAACAGGACACAAACATCTGGTAAATTTGATACTAATATACCTGCAAAACGATTATCAAAAACTACTGATTTAATAAAAATTTTTTTAGATGTAACTTTATATGAAGATGAAAACGGCAAACCAGCAGCAAATTTAACAAAAGGAGAAACTGTTCTCGCAAAAATAACCGATACGCGTGATATAGCCAAATATCTCATAAAATTACTTGGCTCAAAAGATTCTCAATATTTATCAGTAATAATTGAACAAACAAACAGATTAGGTTCTGAGATAGAGTTTATATTACATTTTACACCAGGAATATTTGGAGTTGTTAAAGTTCCTGCTGATACGCGCATAAAAGTTATTAAAGAAGAGTTGATTCCTAAATGGAAAAAAATGATATTGACTTTTTATGATAAGTTTGCTAAAATTATTAAACTAAAGGAAAAAATAAAATGAAGATATTAATTGTTGATGATGATAATGAAATCCACAGTATGATGGAAATTTTTCTAAAAAATCTTGGTCATGAAACACTTCATGCCTTTAATGGTACAGAAGCAATAAAACAGATGGTTTTATCTGAACCAGAAATAGTTTTTTTGGATATACGACTACCTGATAAAGATGGTATAGATGTATTAAAGGAAATGAAAGAAATAAACAAAAAAATTCCTGTTGTAATGATTACTGGTTATAAAGAAGCAGAAAAAGTTATTGAAGCGTTCAGATACGGTGCTGCAGATTGTTTATTAAAACCATTCAATTTTGAATATATAAAGAATCTGTTACCCAAATTAAAACTATAATTTTTCATAATAAAAAATACCAAAATAATATTTCTATCAGAGAGTTAACAACATACCTATCCAAAAAAATGACATTTATCCTTTTATCTATATTTAATCATAGAATTTTAGGTTTAGAGGTTTATTGCTTATTTATTTATAGAAATAATGGGCAGAATGGGATTCGAACCCATAAGTCCTCATCGGACATAGCGTCCTGAGCGCTACGCGTCTTCCAATTCCGCCATCTGCCCATAAAAAAACATTTATTTTATTTCAATTATATTATTTTAATACAGTGAAATCAAATAATAACTTATGAGTAATAAAATTATTTCAACAAACCGCAAAATATTCAGAGATTATCAGATACTTGAGACATACGAAGCAGGTATTGTTCTCAAAGGAAGTGAAGTTAAATCTCTACGTAATTCAAATACAAGTTTACAGGATAGTTACTGCAAAATTGAGAATAATGAATTGTTATTATATAATATGTATATTGCACCATATAAACAATCGGGTGTATTTTCACCTGCTCCACGTAGAATTAGAAAATTGTTATTGCACAGGAACGAGATTAATCGTTTATATGGTAAACTAACACAAGGTAATCTCGTATTGATACCAGTTGAATTATATTTCAATAATAAAGGTATAGCAAAACTTAAATTAGGATTAGCAAAGAGACTGAAAGGTCCTGATAAACGTGATCAGATTAAAAAACGCGAATTAGACCGTGAACTTAAGAAAAAGTTCCCTGGTATTATATAATTAGAGATAAACTTATAATATAAATTTGGATTAATGAAGAGGAGGGGTGGCTGAGTGGCTGAAAGCGCTCCGCTCGAAACGGAGTATCCTGAGTAATCGGGATCGCAGGTTCAAATCCTGCTCCCTCCGCCAGTTTGGGAATCCTGTTTCTAACTCGACTTCTCTGCTCCGTAGGGAACTTGTTCTCCTTCAGTATGCTAAGTGCTCGTAAGCCGATAGCAATATTAAAATTGAATTTTTTATCTTTGTCCCGCTTTGCGGGACGCCAGAAGCGGACTTTCCTTGATTCTTTTGTTTTTATTTGTTATCATATAATACTGACGAATTAATAAAATAATTATTATGATTACAAAACATAAAATCATAATTGGTGATTCACGAAAAATGGATGAAATTTCAGATAAATCAATCCATCTTATCATTACATCGCCACCGTATTGGCAGTTAAAAGATTATGGAGTGGAAAGCCAAATTGGTTTTAATGATTCTTACGAGGGTTATATAAATCATTTAAATTTAGTATGGAGTGAGTGTTTTAGAGTATTACATGATGGTTGCCGATTATGCATAAATATTGGAGATCAATTTGCCCGCTCTGTTTATTATGGAAGATATAAAATCATTCCTATTCGCACTGAAATAATTAAATTTTGCGAAATAATTGGGTTTGACTATATGGGTGCTATTATTTGGCAAAAGCCAACCACTATGAATACTACGGGCGGGGCGACAGTAATGGGTAGTTTCCCTTATCCTAGAAATGGGATTATAAAAATTGACTATGAATTTATATTAATTTTCAAGAAGCCTGGCAACCCGCCTAATGTTTCAAAAGAATTAAAAGAAAAATCTAAATTAAGTAAAGAAGAATGGAATGAATATTTTTCTGGTCATTGGAACTTTAATGGAGAAAAACAAACACAACATCTGGCAATGTTTCCTGAAGAACTCCCCAGAAGATTGATTAAGATGTTTAGTTTTGTCGGAGATACTATTTTAGACCCATTTTTAGGTAGTGGCACAACAACATTAGCTGCAAAAAATTTAAATCGAAATTCAATCGGTTATGAGATAAATGAAAGATTTATATCAATAATAAAGGAGAAAGTTGGGATAAATAAACCAGAACTTATTCAAAACGCAGATTTTGAAATTATTAAACAAAAACCATTAAATATAAATTGGAATACGGAAATTGCAAAGTTACCTTATCAATTTAAAGACCCTATTAAATTTGATAAAAAAGTAGATCCTAAAAAATTAAAATTTGGTTCTAAAATTGATTTTTCTGAAAATCCTAGGCAAGATTTTTTTCAGTTAAGAGTATCATTAGTCCAGAGGAGATAGTTTTAAATAATAATTTAAGAGTAAAACTACTTGGAATAAAAAGTAAAAAGGAGGTCTTTGATGAAGCGGTAAATTTTTTAGCCACCAAATTAAAGAATCAGAAGGTGTTCATAAAATATGATAGTATTAAGTATGATAGTAATGGAAATTTATTGGTATATCTTTATTTGAAAAATAAAACTTTTATTAATGCTCATTTAGTAAAAAATGGGCTAGTAGAAGTTGATACCGAAAAAGAATATCTCTACAAAAATAAATTTATTAAATTATCACAACAGAATTATGGCTAAAGAATGGATTTTAAACAGCGCAATAAATCGTTGGGGGCTTCAAAAGAAAAGAATGGTGGGATCTGTTTCTGACGAAATAAGAAAATGTTCACCTAAAACTGTGAAAGAATGGGAAGAATATTATTTCAAAAATGTTTATCCAAAAGAACATTTAGTTGAAATAGGTAAAAAACTTTATGTAAAAATAACTGAAGTATTAAGAGCTGAAATAGATGATATTACTGAGGAAGATTGTATAAACTATGTCATTAATCTTGTAATTAACCGAACTTTTGATGGTTATATGACGGAGAAGAAAACAATTTATGAACAACTTCAGGAAATTTTAGGAGTGAAAATTGAACCAGCACCAGATGAATGGGATAGATTATTTAATGTAGATTTTTTTATCAAAATAAAGGATAAATATTTAGGATTACAGATTAAACCGACCAGTTATGCTTTTATAACTCAGATTATAAATGAAAGAAAAAATCAGGAATCCACACATAAGAAATTTACCGCCAAATATGGTGGAAAAGTTTTTTATGTTATTTCTGTCGTAGAAGAGGACAAAGGTGGAGTGAATAAATTTGCACTTGTTAAAGGTAAAGAATCGATTGATAGAGAACTTGAAAGATTGTATCCATTAATAAAACAGGGTGGATATATACCAACTGTTGACCATAGAGTACCGCCTGATGTATCATTTGAAAACTATCTTTATTATATTGAAAAGAAAAAGCAAATATTGTAGGTTTCAAAATTGGAATATGACATTTGTTCGGTATGTATAATTAAATCTACTAAGTAAAGATAAACCAAAATCAAATTTAATATATTTCCAATTTATTCCTAATCCGAATGAAAATGTATCCAGGTCATACCAAATTTTATATCCGAGCCGTAACATAATAATATCTTTTATTAGGTATTCCGTTCCCAGGTTAAGTTTTATCTCATTTTCTAAATCACTAATAAAATCTACTGCCACTAAACCGAATGGTGTAGTAACTCCGGCACCTATTCTCATATTCAATGGTAATGGGTCACCGACTTCCTTATATTTTATTTCCTGACCAATATTTTGGAGACAGAGACCTAATCCGAGATTGTTTTTCTTATATAAAAGTCCGATATCAAATCCTGATCCTATAGCAGAATACATTTCAACAAGTGTACTTTGTATTAATTTAATATTTGTTCCGGCACTAATTGTTTCACCAAATTTTCTTGCGTAGGAGACAATAACAAGATAATCTTTTTCTGCCTGATACAATTTTGTTTCCCTGAAAGTGTCGTCCGGGTCAGTCAAATTAACTTCAATAATTCCTGACTGTAAACTGCATATACTAAATGCTAATGTTTCTTTATTATGTAATATACCCTGGTCAAACGCTTTTGTTATACTTACAACCTGTATATTAGTATCACCTACTGTCTGGATATAACCTGCTAATAATTCTTTTGATTTAACAGATATTAATCCTGCTGGGTTATAAAAAACACTATTTATATCATCAGCAACACCAGTAAATGCATTTCCCATTGATTCAGCACGAGCGGAGAATGTTTGTTTTAGTATAACAGCACCTGTTTTTGTATCCCCGAATATAACATTAGTTACCACAAGATTAAGAAAAACCAGCAACAAGCAAATTATTAATTTAGTCATAAAAACACTTTATTTATATACCATAAAATTTTACTATTTTATTACACACACTTTTTGTGTTAGAGAGATACCTTCTGCCTGCATATTAACGAGATATATACCACTCGGAACAATTTCTCCAGCATTATTTCTACCATCCCATTCTTTCTTATAATGATAATTATCGGGCACATACTGATAAACTAAATTTTTGATAAGTTCGCCTGCCAGGTTATAAATATCAATAGACAGTTTACCTTTCTGTATAATTTTATATTCAATAATCGTATATTCACCTTTTACAGGATTAAATATATTATTATAACAAGTAAGTTTACCATCAACAACAGGTTGTATAATACTTGATGATAAACATATATCATCAATATACCAACCTTCATTAGGCTGACCATATATTTTGTAATCATAACCGACAACGAATCTCATTTTAATTTTATTCCCAACATAATTATTAAGACAGAACTTTTCTTCTTTCCATCCATTACTTGTTCCAACGAATGCTGAATAACCATTCAATGGATTACGATATCCTCGTGTTATTACTCCTGGATAATTATTAACAGGAGTGATCTCGGTCCATGTTATACCGTTATCAACTGTTATTTCAACTATTCCGCCATCAGGATAAGTATCCCCGAAACTATCGAATTCATAGTAATGATAGAAACTAAAGAATGCTGAATTAGAATTAACCAAATCAAATTCAGGGGTTTCCAGAGCAATAGTTGCGCCACCTGTTTCACCTGACTGTTCTTTGCCACTATACCAGGAATGTATAGGACTATATGCTTTGATATCAGTTATTGTCCAGTTATCAATTATACCGCTTGCATTATTAGAACTGACAATATAATGTATCCAACCGGGTTTATTATGTTCAATATCATCAAAATATGCGCCTGCAATACCATTTTTAACAACAACATTAACTGATTGCTCATCCTTCTGTAAACTACTATCATACGCTACCACTTTCAATACATAATTTCCGTCAACAAAAGAGAATGTATCCCAGTTATATGTATACGGAGTTGAGACATCAACACTGTATAATTTATCAGAAATATAGAACTCAACTTTACTTATTGCGTCGGTATCTGTTGCTGTAACATTAACTGTTATTATTCCTTTTATTTCCGAATTATTTAACGGTGATTCAATACTTACTGATGGTGGTGTATCATTAATTGTTATACCATCAGTTATATCAGACCAGTCCGTATATAATCCTGCACCATTTCTTGCTTTAACACGCGCATAATATGTTTTCCCGTTCATACATTTACCAACTGTTTTATTCAACATATTACCCGTATATCCGTCATACAGTAACAGTCCGGAAAAATCTGTAACAGAACTCACCTGTAACCAATAACCAGAAATACCGCTTTCTGTATCAGTAGAGTCACCTATTGACCAACTGAAATTTATATTCGGACCTAATGAAACAGTCCCATTATCAATTATCGGGCCCGGTCTACCTGATGGTGGTGAAGTATCAACTGTTACACCGTCACTCCAATCGGAATAATATATATCATCAGCAGGAATGTTGGCACCGTTTATAGGTTTAACACGACAGTAATAAGTTAGTCCTGATACACAGCCCGTTGTTTCAATAATACTACTATTTAATACACTGTTCTGAAACAATATATTTTGTTGTGGGGCAGTAGATATCTGGACAACATATCCTTGTATCCCTGTTTCCGGGTCAACAGCATCACCTTGTGTCCATCTGAATATAACATTGGTATTAGTATATTTATCCTGTCCTGCGGGCTTAGATGGTTTCCCGACGGGCGGTGTTGTGTCAGAAACAACACTATAATAACCTGCACTTAGAATATACTGATAAGATGTTGTACTACCCTGAAACGAGTTAACCATAATATAATATTTTTTGCCGACAGTAGCGGTACTCAGTGCAATACTTTCGTTAATATTTCCTGAATTGATTGACATTGCAACAATATTCAATTCAGAATCAAATAAATACAGGTCATAATCGCATCCAGGTGGTATATTAGTTAATCCGATAAGCACAGTACCGCTATCACAATAGAAATAGTAATAATCAATATCACCTGTATCCCATATATACGAATAATATGACTTCATTGATGTGATAGGTCCGTATGCATCAGTAAAACTATCATTAGGTTCATAAGTATCAATACCTCTATCGCAAGGTATCCCGTGTTTAGCGAATGCTGTTTCAATAACAGTTTTATGTGGTGTTCCATTAGACAAATCGGTATCATCGTCATCAGACAACAACATTACCTCCAGTCCATATTCAAAACTATCTGGTTGAAAAAACAAAGAATCGGCAACAATTTTATCTGCTATTTCTTTACCGAGTATAGTTCTGATATCCCATAATGCTCCAGCATAAATTTGGCCATCATAATGAACTTCATTAACATAATTATCAGGATACTTATAATTATTATTAAGTTGTCTTAGATATCCTTGTGTGAATACCCATTCACCGATACGAGGGTCATCAGTTATACTTGCTGCAAAATAATCTGCCCATGCTTCCATCATTGCACCTGATTGTCCAAAATATAATCCAGGAAAAATATTTTCTTGGACAGCATGAGTATATTCGTGATAAATAACATCACTTGCTGATGCGAAATCAAGGAAATAAACACCGTCACCATCACCAAATGCGATAATTTTTATTGTAGAGTCATAGAATGCATTACTATATTTTTCACCATAATGGACAACAGTGCATATAGGAAAATCAGTAACAGATAAACCGAGCACATTTTTAAAATAGTCGTGAACAAGGTTAATATGGTAAAATACATTCAATTCATCAAAATGGCTATCTGTTGACATATAGTCCCATATCCAGGAAGGAGATACACTTGGACTTGTTCCACAAATAAAATATGCATATTTATCAATAACAAATCCGTATCTATTATTAAAAAACTCTGACTTCAATCTAACTTTTATAGTATCACCGTATACTGCTGGTGTCCAGAACGGATTTTTTAATCCGTTATAAATACCGACCAACTGGTCAAACTTATCGTAAATAAAAAGATTATCGAATCCTGGGTCAATATCAAAAACAGAAAAATGTAATTTCATGATAACTGCACCTGGATGTGTTATTATCCAGAAATTGTCGTATTTTGCTGGATAAGGATGTGGTGATGATGTTGTATAATTTATTTCTGACCAATAACCTGTTCCGTCATGATAGAAAGCGTTATCAATATCATCATTTACAACAGTAACATAAGGTCCGTTCAATTGTCCGAATACTGTTCCGTCAACATCACTTGAATAACAGCCATTTATATCAGTTACTGTTCTTGTTGTATTAACATACACATATTGATTTGAGAGTGGGACAAGTAATGGTATTTCAGCACCGACAGAATAAAACGCTTTACCTTTAACTGTACCGTAAGTATTATGTCTGATATTATCATAATAAAATATTATCTCGTTTTTTATTGCATCAATATAATAAATCCAGTTAGAAATCGGGTTATAAGTATAACAATTTATTTTCCATGCTAATAAATAGTTACCGTTTTCAGGATGTGGTAAAATAACCAGTTCTGATTTAATATTACCTAACTGTTGATTAACATTATTCTGAACTGTTTTTATTGCATCCTGGACAGTTATTGACGGGTTAATATCCAGATTTATATTCGGTTTATACTGAGAATATAACGCTATAACTTCATTATTATCAGTAAGATGGACTTTAACCTGACTATTTTCAACAGGTATATTTTTATAAACCTGGTTATAAACGACATGATTATAATTTTTATGTTTAAATTTGTTTTGCAGTTTAATATTATTTGTATCAATTTCAAGAAGTTCTCGTTCAGAATTGATAAAATTCAATGCTGATGTTTCAGGTGTTATTCCTAGAGGGATTGTTTTAAATCCTATAATTTTTTTTATTAATCCTGTATGTTCATCAAAAGATATTTTTGATTTTTTATGTATATTACTAAATTTTGTCCAGTGTTTAATTATCCCTGTTAATTCATTTTTAGATATCCATATTTTTTTATTCTGTTTATTGTTATATTTGAATATATTTTTATTAGTTGGCTGAATTGACCACAAATAATTTTCAATCAGTAGAAATATGAAACAAAAAATTATCTTTTTTTTCATTAAAATATTTTTTTGTTTATTTACTGAATTTTTTTCTTAAAAGTGACTATACTCAAAGTTATACAGAATACGGTATAAATTGCTAATACAATTACTTCCGTATACAGTGTTTCTATACCGATTCCTTTTAATATAATTCCGCGTAATACTTTCAAAAAATATGTTAATGGAACAATATAACCTATTCCATAAAGTATAGCCGGCATACCTTCACGCGGAAAAATAAATCCTGATAATATAACTGATAACGGGAATAAAGGAACTATCATCTGGAATGCTTGATATTGGTTTTGTGATATAGAAGAAATGAAAAGTCCTAATCCCAATGAGCCACATAGAAAGAAAAATGATAATATTAACAATAATACAGTACTCCCGACTATTTTTACTTGGAACAGTATTGAACCCAAAGTAAGAACAAGGACAACATCAATAAACGCGATTACGACATACGGTATAAGTTTCCCTAAAATAATTTCATAACGTTTAACAGGTGTAGTGATTAATATTTCAAGTGTTCCTTTCTCTTTTTCTCTAACAATTGTTACTGCTGTTAATATAGGGATTAAAATCTGTAATAAAACACCGATAATACCAGGAATCATAAAATTAGAATTTTTTAATCCAGGGTTATAATATACACGAGGCCGTAAATCAACCAATGAAGTAAATCTTATTCTATTAACTACAATTTTCGTTCCGAATGATTGACATATTGCTGATGCAGTATTAAGAGCTGTCTGTGCAGGATTCGGGTCGGTTCCATCAATGCAAATATTTATCTGTGCAGGTTCATTTCTTAATATTCTCCTTGTAAAATCCTGTGGTATTTCTATTATTACTTTTACTTTACCCTTAGCAATAAGGTCTTCTGCAAGTTTACGTTCCAAAACATAATATTTTATATCAAAATAAGTTGAGTTAATAAAACTACGAACAAGTTCTCTACTCAGATATCTACCATCTCTATTCAATACTACTGTTGCAATATGTTTTAAATCAACAGAAACAGCGTATCCAAAAATAATAACTTGAAAAAGTGGTAATAAGAACAGCAATGCTAATGTTCGTTTATCGCGAATAATATGAATAAATTCTTTCTCTGCTATTACATTTATTAAAGTTCTCATTTTTTTATCAAAGAGATATAAATATCTTCCAATGATTTACCACCTGATTTTATATTCTGGACAGTATCACAGGCAACAAGTTTACCATTGAAAATAAACCCAACTTCGTCACAACGTTCTGCTTCTTCAAGATAATGTGTTGTCACGAACAATGTAACACCTTTTCCGGACAATTTTTTTAATATATCCCATATACTTTTACGTAGCACAGGATCAACACCAGCAGTTGGCTCATCAAGAAAAATAATTTCTGGGTCATGGACAACAGCGCAAGCTAATGCTATCCGCTGTTTCAAACCACCACTTAGATTTCTTATAAGAGTATCTCGTCTATTATTTAACTCAATTATATTTAATATTTCGTTTATATTATATTTAATTTTTTCTTTTGGCATATAATAAAGAGATGCATAAAATCTAAGATTTTCTTCAACTGTTAAATCTTCATATAGTCCAAAACTCTGTGTAACATACCCTATTGTTTGTTTAATCTTCTCTGGTTCTTTAATCACATCAAATCCGTTAACAACAGCCATACCATCTGTCGGTTGCAGTATTCCGCATAACATACGTATAGTTGTACTTTTACCGGCACCATTGGGTCCCAGAAACCCAAATATTTTACCTCGTTTTATTTTCAAATTGAGTTTATTAACAGCGATGATCCCATTAAAACTCTTTGTTAAATTATTAGTTTCAATTACATATTCCATAATAACTATTTATTCTATGTAAACATCACATGGCATACCTATTTTAAGTTTATTGTCAATATTTTTAAATTTAATTTTAACAGCAAAGACCTGGTTAACACGTTCTTCTTTCGTCTGTATATTCTTCGGTATAAATTCAGCTCTATCTGAGATATATGTTACTACACCATGAAAAATTTCTCTTGGGAATGCATCAACAATTATATTTGCTTTTGAACCTAATTTGATTTTACCGATATTACATTCGGAAATATATATTTTTACCCAGAGATTATCCAAATCAGCTATGGTTACAATGGGCTGTCCAGGTGTTACAACTTCACCTTCTTCCATTACCTGTGTAATAACTGTTCCTGAAACAGGGGCATAGATAACAAAATTTTCTTTAACTTTTTTTATTTTTTCATACTGTTCAATCGGAATAACTTTTTCTTCATATAATGACTGGATACGATTAAAATCTTTTTCTGCTTGTTCAAGGTCATCAAGTTTAGCAATAAGTTGTCCTTTATTAACCCTATCACCTTCTTTAATAGCCAGAGTTGATATTCTGCCAACAACTTTTGCACTTACATTTATTTCTGTTGCTTCAATAGTTCCTGAGCCGAATACTTTATCTTTATAATTGTTTTTATTGCATCCTGAAATACTAATAACTAATCCTAAACCAAAACATAATAATTTTTCTATCATCTGTGTTTATCTCCGTTATCTTACAACTTATTCTGTTATCCATTATATCAGAAAAATATATTTTCTGTCAAATACAATTATGATATAAGTTTATTTATTGGCTGGATGTTTATCTCAATAGGAATTTTTTTGAAAAAGATAAGATAAATTTCTACTGTGTCAGTAAAATCGGCTTTTATAATTGAATTATGGAGTGCATTGATAGTGTCAATGCTAAAAATAAATTACCTCCGTCCCTTTTTATTTTATTATTACTGTGAATTTGCCGATACCTTTCTCTTTTGGCGATTCGTATGTGTATAAATATATTCCAGTTGATACTGGTTCTCCGTTCTCTGTTTTACCATCCCATACTATTTCTTTACCTGTTCCTGATGTTAATTGCTTCACTAATTCACCTGATAGTGTGTATATCTTTATTGTTGTTTCGCCTGGAACTATCCCTGAACCAAAAAATGTTAATAGCCCTTTATTCGGATTATACGGGTTCGGCTTAATTAGGACACAGGTTGCTGTTAATACCACATCTACTGTCACTGTCCCACCATTTGAATCAATCAATATCTTCCCTGTCCATTCGCCTTCTGTCTGGTTCAAAACACTGTTATCTACTGTTACATTGATTGTCTGGATTCCTGCTTGCGCAGGAATGACAAATGATGGTGGGTCAACTGTGAGCCATTCCTGGTCTGTTGTTATTGTCCCTGTTAAAGTCCCTGAACCTGTGTTCGTTATATCAAATGTTAGTGTTAGTGTCTGTCCTGCATCAAGTGTCCCAAAATCAAGTGTTGTTGTGCTTATTGATAAAATTGGTATATTAGATGACATAATAAATGAAAGTATTGTTGAATATGGGCTTACTGCACCAGATTTATCCCAAGTTCTAACTTTAAAATAATAAACACCACTTGGTTGTAATGGACTTCCATTATAGATAACAATATTTGCTGTTGAATTAACTTTACCTGTATCCCATTTGTTTCCTATATTATTATTCATACTGTTCATTTCATCGGCAACTAATAATTGATATGCTGTCTGACTATCTCCTGGATTAGGGTCATTGAATTCCCAACTTAACTCTGGTGTTAAATCAGTTAGATTTACCGGATTTATTAAACCATTACATTTAAGGTTAATCGGTGGGTTAGGAGGACTATTTTCTGCCGTAACAAAACTTGCAGCAGTTGAATATGGACTGCTTGAATTGAAATTATCCCAAGTCATAACTTTCCAGTAATATGTCGTTTTTGGAATAAGTGCTACTCCATTGTATGTTATATAATTTGTTTGTGAAAAAACTTTATTTGTATCGTATATATTTCCTATATTGGACTGTATTATTGTAATATCTGATGATACAATAACTCTATATGCTGACTGTGTGTTATCGGGATCAGGGTCAGAAAAGTTCCAACTTAAATCGGGTGTAAAATCAGCTAGATTTATAGGATTTATTTCACCGTTACATTTAAGATTAGATGGTGGATTAGGTGGAAGATTTTTTATTAAGGTAATATTTACTGTGCCCTGAATCAAAGATTCTGCTGTTGCTGTGACAGTTACTGTCCCAGATGATGTTCCAGACCTGTATATTATAGATGCAATACCAGAAATTGTTTGAACAGGATTTGTTCCAATAAGTGTTCCACCTGCAGTACCTGATAAACTGAATGTTACAATTGCTGTTGCTGTTGATATTAGGTTATTATTTGTATCACAGATACTTGCTGTGATTGTTGATATACTGATGGTGTCACAAGCAATTATTTGCGGATTTGCCCTGCATAGAAGTTTTACTGGAACGTCTGTTTCAGTAATCGGTGATACAGTTGTAAATTGTGTCATACCGCTAATAAGACCAGGTGATGTCGCATTGATTGTAACTATTCCTGGAACAAATGTTGATTTGACAGCTATTTTTATCATACCCGCTTCTGCATCTAGTTCAAAATCACCGGGTGCATGATAAGTTAAAGGTTTATTCTCATAAACATAAAAATTATATCCACCAAGATATTTACCTTCTCCAGTAACACTGAATGTTATAGTATTACTTGCTGTTGGACACAAATAACCGTTTGAATCAACTATTTTTGCTAAAATAAATCCGCAATCAGAACCGTTTGCTTTTATTTTGAATTCTGTTCCATCGGGTTTTAATATTGGTTGTTCAACACTGAGTTCTATCTTGTAAGGATTACCTGCAGTGTGCAATTCATGACTACAAACAGTAATACCATTTGTATCACGGCCTTCGGCTCTCAAAGTTCCCGGTTGATATATTACATTCCAGGAACATTCCAGCTCAGGAAAAGTTGTCCATGAGTTTGGCGTTTTTATACCCTGTGATTTTCCGTTAATAAATAATTCTACTGCTGGACAGTTACTCCATACTTTTACTGTAGTAGTAGAACCAATAGATCCTCTGTTCCAGTGGCCACCGATAAATACACCGGGCTTTATTGAGAACGGTATCCATAACGCATTCTGATATACATAATATGTCATTTTTGGGATACGACTACCGTCAGTCATTGACCAACCACCACCACGCAATTTTAAACCTTCAAGTGATTCTCTACTTTCACCAGCATATTCCCAGAGTGTCCAATGTGTAGCGCCAAAGCAATTTGCGTTTTTATCTAATGCTGTAACATGTGCGTAACCTTCAACATAACTTTCACTCCAGAAAGCTCTACCACAGTAACCATAACCAGTATGCCACAGTTCTGCTGTATAAACAGGAGTATTAGGATGCGCATATTTTGTTCCATCAGCAGCGTTCATCACACCAGCTACTTCTGCTATAGCCCAGTCAATAGAACTATCACTATTTGTATCTGCAAGTAATCTTTTATTTGTTGTATTTATACGGTTAAGTGGGTCATATGTATCAATTATCGTCTTAAGTTCAGCCGGGAAACCTGATGGCAATTTTCCATTAGCTATTTCCCAGGTTATGATTGACGGATTATTTCTATCACGAATTATTGTGTCCCGTAAATATTCTCTTTTATACTGTTTGTCAGATTCCAATTTTGAAGGGTCAGCACCAACATTTCCTTCAGCATCCTGACTTGGTTGTGTGATTGTTATTCCATAATGGTTACAAGCATCAACATATGCCATCACTGCAGCGTTATGTCCCGGACGTATATAATTTCCACCACAATCTTTTAGTAATTTCATATCGCGCCATCTTTGTTCAACAGGAACACCATTTCCCAATCCAGGATAATCTTGTCTTAAAGCAGCACCCCAGAGTAAATGTTTGTGTCCATTAAAGTATGGAAAATCTTTATCCCAGGTAATATTACGGATACCTAAAGGTGTTTCAAAAACATCCACAGGTGTATTACTATCCATTACAGTACTATATATTTTATACATATACGGCCCACCATATGGACTGTTATTAGGATACCATAAATGCGGATTCGTTATTATACCGGTCTGATCAAAAAGATATGTTTGTCCTGGATTTATTATTTGTGGTCCTGATATTAGTGTTAAAACAATGTTATTATTTGCATCAACAACTTCTGTTACAAGAGTGACATTTTTTGTTTGTGATGTTTCATTTTGTACATTAGTTTGCATTCTTAACTCGGCTGATGTTTCATTTACATTGGGTGCTGCAACATATGTTCCCCATTTTTCTAATACCGAATAAACATTCATCGGAATATGCAGTTTATCAGTTATAATAAGCCATACTGGTGAATTTATGCCACCCTGTGCACCTCCACACCAAAAATCAGAGCCTATTGTAGGTGTATACCATATATTTGTCCACCAATATCCATAATTTGCTACGCGTAAAGCAAGAACATTATCTGTTCCACCGAAATATACATAAGATGTAATATCAACAATAAACGAAATATTTCCTCCGACATGTGTTACTTGAGAACCTGCAGGTTGTTGGACTAAAGAATTACCAGGGATAAATATTCCGTTAATATAAACTGCACATCCAATATTTACACCTTCAAACAAAATAAATATTTTCCTTGATGAGTATTTAGAATCCAAATTAAAATGTTTTCTATACCATACAGTACCTACAAAAGGGTTTCCAATACCTGTTTCAATATTTTGAAAAGTATCTATATCATTGTAACAATGCGGTATACCAACATCCTGCCAACTTGAATCATTGTATGATGGATTTTGAGCACCACTTATATCCTGTTTGATAAATTTCCAGGGAGTATCACCTAAGTTAATCACTTTCCTGTTATTCTGCTTTGGAACATACTGTCCACTATTGGAAATTGAAATAATTGATGATAAAATATAAATTACTGCAAATAATTTCTTATTCATTCCAATTTCCTCCTTGATAATTTAATTTATTTTTTTTACTGATTTTCTTATTATCAGTTTTGTTTTTAATATAATTTCTTCTGGTTTATCGTTGTATCTATTTTTTTTGTTCATCTTACTATCTATTTTTTTTAATAGTAATTTTGCTGAATAATATCCTATATGGTATCCATCTTGCTTTACAGCAGTAAGCGGTACTTCAAAATATTTACATATTTTTGAATCGTCAAATGTAACAATTGAAACATCATTAGGAACCTTTATGTTTTTTTCTTTTAATGCTTGATATGCCCCCAAAACATCGTTTGCAGTAAATATTGCAGTGAATTTTATATTCTTTGATAAGAATCTTTTTACTTTTATATACGCTCTCTCTTCGAAATTTTTGTATTTTTTATCCTGCGGTTCATCTCTTAGTATTAAGTTCGGGTTTAAATAAATCTTGTTTTCAAGTAATGCTTGTTTATAACCCTCTAACCGTTCTATTGTTGATGAATTGTTTATATTATGGTCTAATCTACCAAGAAATACTATCTGTTTATGACCGAGTTTAATGAGATAACTGATAGCATCTTTTGTTCCATTAATATTATCACTACCAACAAAATTGAAATTGTATCCTTTTATACGATTATCAATAAGTATTATGGTTACACCTCTGTTTTGTAATTGGAACAAATGTTTATAATTATTTTCAGAAAATGATGGAATAAAAATCAGTCCTGAGATAGGTTCTTTAAGATATTTACTTAAAAGCTTTGTTTCGTTCATATATTTACCTTCAGAATTAACTATCTCAAGATTATATCCTTCCGGTTGTAATACATCCATTACACCTTTTAATATTGGTCCGTAAAATTCATCAAGTATTGATACCATAATGAATACAATTCTGTTATTATTAATTTGAAACGGTTTATTTGTTTGTTCTAATACTTGTTTTTTAGGTAAAACAAATCTACCTTTACCTTGTATTGTATAGATAACACCTTCTCTGATAAGTTCATGAATTGCTCTGTCAATCGTTCCGCGTGTAATATTATATTTACGCATCAGTTCTTCTTCAGAAGGTAAGCGTGAGTTTGGAGGATAAACATTGTTCTGTATATTTTCAAGTAATAATTTTTTAAGTTTATAATATTTTGGTGTAATATCTTTAATAATATAGGAATTCGTTATTTTCTGTTTCATAATTAAAATTATAACATATATTTATTTATTTGTCAAGAGGTTTAAAAAAATATATTTTAGTATATCAGTATACTAGTAAAGTATTTAATTTTAATTTAATAAATTATTTATTTCTTTAACAAACCATATTTGTTTTAAATTTGTTTTTTAGGTTGGATATGTAATAAATTCTTATATTAATACAAATTGAATTGATATCATCCTTACCTTAATTTTTTATATCAATGAAGAGGGATGTGAATGTATATTAACTCTCTACATATACTGGAGGAAAAAAATTCAATATTTCCTCTCCACATGCGGAAAAGGGTCAGGGTGATAGGGATATTATTTTTTTTCTATGGAGTGCATTGATAATATCAATGCTAAAAATAAATTACCTCCGTCACTTTTATTTTATTATCACTGTGAATTTGCCGATACCTTTCTCTTTTGGTGATTCGTATGTGTATAAATATATTCCATTTGCTACTGGTGTACCATTATCGGTTTTACCGTCCCAAACTAATTCATCAGTTTTTACAGATAAATCTTTCACTAATTCACCTGATAGCGTGTATATCTTTATTGTTGTTTCTCCTGGAACTATCCCATCACCAAAAAATGTTAATAACCCTTTATTCGGATTATATGGGTTCGGCTTA
>Ga0078972_1007426_pt1 | contig 24359 bp, 15 predicted proteins | sample YelNatPaOPGAMG01_FD_67568 | JGI IMG/M metagenome (GOLD analysis project Ga0078972, IMG submission 67568) | Hot spring thermophilic microbial communities from Obsidian Pool, Yellowstone National Park, USA - OP-RAMG-01 (SPADES assembly) (version 2) | ecosystem: Environmental > Aquatic > Thermal...
CATGCTTCTGGATCACGAAAGAAAACACTTTCTCCACCAATTATAGTGTTGTAAAGTGATTTGTATTCATTTGGATTAGATTGAATATACTGGGCATATTCTAATAAATCTGAAATATTTAGAGCAGACATTCTCTTGCTTATCTTATTCTGGAGGTATGATAGACTATAATCCCATATATTTAATCCATGGCTATCAAATATATCATGCAAAATATCTTCTATACTCATATTCCTGCGGTCTCGCATTTCAATTTCCTCAACTTTCTTTTCTCATAGAAAGAATATAGCACTATTAGCCTAATAAGTCAATATATTTCAACTTTGTCAGCAGAAATTTGGCTTGACTTCATTTTGTAGTATAGTTATAATCTGACTGAACAGATTTCATAAGATGAATGGTTTTTTATTTTTAGATAGAGCTTTTGCGGGTATTTCTACACTTTCTTTATGGTCTTTAGGGTTAATCTTGGTCTGCAATTTTGTAAGATTGCTTGATTATACTTGTTGGCATACTTTTTTAATTTTTCAATAATTCAGTAATACCAAGGAGGATTGTTATGTATCGCAAGATTTCAATCTGGCTTTTATTTTTTGTATTTATTAACTTCATAATTGTTAATACTATGGCAGGTCCTTGGACAGTTAACCGAAATCCTTCATGGCAAACGGGCTTTCTTGATGTTGTTTTTGTTGATCCGTTAACGGGCTGGGTTTGTGGACAACAAGGCACAATCGTAAACACAACCGATGGAGGAAAAACATGGACTGCTCAAAAAAGTGGAGTTAATGCTGATCTTGAAAGTATCACTTTTGTTGATGCTCAGCAGGGGTGGGCTGTCGGCGGAATGGGAACTATTATACATACAGAAGACGGTGGAAAAACTTGGACAAAACAAAGGTCGCCTATCCAAAGCTGGTTACGAAGTGTCACTTTTGCTGATCCCTTAAATGGCTGGGCTTCTGGTGATGGCGGAACAATTATTCACACAAAAGACGGTGGAAAAACTTGGGTTAAGCAGAATAGCGAAACTAATAATGAAATCATGGGAATTAGCGCTGCAAGTCCTAATGATGTTTGGGCTGTCGGCGGAGGTGCTACCCTTATTTATACATCTGATGGTGGGCAAAAATGGGTATCTCAGCGAGCCCCTAGTGGAGAAGCACAAGGACAATCAGGCATTATAACAAATGTTTACTTTACGAACACAAAAGTAGGTGCTGCTGTCGGTGGACTTGGAACATTAATCGGCACAACTGATGGCGGTGAAAAGTGGACGAGTTTTCCTGCTAATGTGCCTCAACCAAACGGAATGTCTGCACCTCTTTATGGCATTCATTTTTACAAAACCGATCATATCTGGGCTGTTGGTGACTTCGGCGTCATATTACATTCCGCTGATGCAGGCAAAACTTGGGAAGTCCAAGACCCTGGTTTTGGCGCTAGGCTTTCTAGTGTCTGGTTTGTCAATGAAAAGGAAGGATGGACTGTTGGCGCCTCTGGAATGATACTACATACCACTGACAGTGGAAAAACTTGGGAAGTTCAAACAGAACCCGGCGGAAGTAATGATCTAAGATCCGTATTCTTCAGAGATGCCAATACAGGTTGGGTCTGTGGAAGAGCCGGAACTATAATGAATACCACTGATGGTGGAAAAACTTGGAAAACTCAAAAAAGCAACACACTATTTGAAATGCAAAGCATCGCATTTTCCGATGATAAAAACGGTTGGTGCACTGGTGATATGGGCGTTACTGTCAGAACAAAAGATGGTGGATTGAACTGGACACCAGTATCGGTTGGCACAGTGTTTAAACTTAACAATGTTCGCTTTGTCGGACCTAAAAAAGGTTGGCTGTTAGGATTAATGGGAACTATCCAACACACATTTAATGGTGGAGACTCATGGATCACCCAGGGCGATGGGCTTGGTGATATGATTGAGCTCAGAAAAGCGTTTTTCCTTAATGAAGACAAAGGATGGATAGTTGGACAATTTGGAAAATCTATGCAAACTGACGACGGTGGAATGACTTGGAAACCTGCTCCTATATTTGGCGGAATGGACCTTAATAGCGTTTTCTTCAGAGATGAACTGCACGGTTGGATTGTCGGATCAAACGGAACATATATGTATACTACTGATGGCGGAAAAACGTGGAATATGGGAAGTGCTGGTTACTTTGGAAATCTGAATGACGTATATTTCAAAGACATAAACAATGGTTGGATCGTCGGTGCTGAAGGGACAATATTAGAAACTACTGATGGGGGTTTAACATGGAAAGAAGTTCTTCCCAAACTTACTAACAGTGAGTTATATGCAATGTGCGAAGCTGGCGGAACGCTTTGGGCTGTCGGAAAATGGGGCATTATACTCAAGAAAACTCTTGATTAACAACATTTATCCCGATATTAGACTATCGTTTGATAAATAGGAGGAAGATATTATGGTAAGGTATATGCACTGCATTTTTATAATTCTTTTTATCTGTTCGGTTTTTCCTGCTTTTTCCGCTCCACCGTCAGAATGGTCTATAGTGCGTCAAGCGGATTGGCAGACTAATTTTCGTGATGTCACTTTCGTTGACCAAACTCACGCATGGGCTGTCGGCGATTTTGGCGTTATTGCAGCAACCGCTGATGGTGGAAAAACTTGGGCTTCACAGGCAAGCGGAGTGAAAAATAATCTGAATAGCGTCATGTTTCTTGATGCCAAGAACGGTTGGATTGTAGGCGATGAAGGGGTTATTCTAAACACAATCAATGGTGGTGCGAAATGGACACAAAAGAAAATCAATTTTAAGGGAAATATAACAGATGTGTTCTTTGTAAACGCGAAATCAGGCTGGGTGATCGGAAATCAGACAACACCGACTATAAAAGGATTTATATTCTACACTGCTGATGGCGGAAATACATGGAAAGAACAGAAAAGTCAAGACTCGCCTTTGATTGACATCTATTTCACTGATGCAAATAATGGCTGGGTTGTCGGTGGAACTGAACGCAGTAGATCAACTCCCGGAACTGCTGTCCTTTTACGCACAACCGACGGTGGAAAAACTTGGACTCAACAAAATATAGGGGCGCAAAGCTCGCTTTCATCAGTATATTTTGCAGACAAAAACAACGGTTGGGTTTTTGGCTCTGGTGGATCATTCAAAACAACGGATGGCGGTAATACCTGGATGTCAATGTCTGCACCTCCACCCCCTCCGCCCCAAGCAGGTGGAGAAGCCCCACCACAACAGTTTAGAAGAATGGGGGCAACTGGCTTCCGAAAAGTATGTATCGTCAGTCCTACGGATATTTGGGGCATTAATGCTGGCGGAAATTTAGCTAAAATGCATGAAGATGGAAAGATGGAGAATGTCTCTGTCCCTGCTCGTCGTCTGACAGGTGTTGATTTCTTCTCTCCACAGATCGGCTGTGTTGTCGGCGAATACGGGGTAATTTTGACGACTAATGACGGTGGGAAAACTTGGGAAAATCAAAATAAAGTCAAGCCCGAAACTATTAGAAGTATTGCATCTGCTACAAAAGACAATATCTGGTGCGTTGGCGATAACGGAATTGCATACCAAAGCCTTGATGGTGGTAAAACATGGTCTCAGGCGAATATCGGCGTCACTGGAAATATACAAGCTATCGCATTTGCAGATGCTAACAATGGCTGGATGATTGTCCGTGTCGCTTCTGGCGGAAGAGGTAGAGGTGGTGGTGAAGGTTTTGGTGGAGAAGGTGGACCTCCTGAAGGACTCGGAGGGGAAGGTGGTTTCCCCGGAATGGATGAAGGAGAATCAGGACCTGCCAATGCGATCTACAAGACCTCTGATGGTGGAAAAACATGGTCTATACAAGTCAGTGGATCTGAATATAATATGAATGCTATAAGTGTCGTAAACTCGCAAGTCGCCTATATGTGCGGGGGAAGTGGAGTTATCTATGCCACGAAAGATGGTGGAAATACATGGAACAAGTTAAACACCGGCGTTGTATGGGACTTAGCTGATATTAGCTTTTCTGATGCAAATAATGGCTGGGCTGTCGGATGGACAGGTCTCGTGGTGAGAACTAATGATGGCGGAGAAAATTGGACTAGGTTAAATACATATACCGCTTATGATATAAATGGGGTATGCTTTATCAATGATAAAAAAGGTTGGGCTGTCGGTAGTTATGGGCTTATACTTACTACCGATGACGGCGGAGAAACTTGGAACTCTCAGAGATGCTATAGCTATACTAACCTAAATAAGGTTCTTTTCACTGATGCAAATAATGGCTGGGCTATCGGCAATTCTGGAACATTGTTTGGCACAAAAGATGGCGGTAAGACCTGGAAACAATCTAATGTGTCAGTCGCAGGAAATCTCTATGATATTAAGAAGGGTGCTGATGGTGCTTTATGGGTAGCTGGCGATTGGGGCGTCGTTCTTCGTTCTGCAAAATAGAAAATTTATTAAAAATACTAATGTTTGGACAATTTTGAGTTAAAAAATGTTGTTAGCTAACTAAATTTACTTTTATTAGGAAGAGAAAATCTTAAAATCCCCCTTTATCCCCCTTTTTCAAAGGGGGAAAGATAAAAGAACCTTTTTCAAAGGGGGAAAGATAAAAGAACCTTTTTCAAAGGGAGAAACTAAAAAGTCATTTTTTTCAAAGAGGGGATTCCTAAAAGTCTCCAAAGTCTCCCTTTGGAAAAGGGAGATTTAGAGGGATTTTCTAACTAAATATGTGATTATAATTTGTAAATTGTCCAAAGTTTAGTAACAATATAAGATGATTTTTAGTTTTCAGTTTATCAGAGCTTTTAACAATAGTTCTGAATACTGAAAACTAAAAAACTCTCTCAAAAAGTCATTATCCATTTAAAAGATTCGCCAACTTGCTTTGGTATTTCATCAACGCTGTTATCGCCATCGCATAAATAACGTGCAACGGCGCCAGAATTACACCAACTCGTCTGCAAAAATCCCAATAGTTGATCAGTTTTATTGGCATAAGCAAACTTCATAAACGCCTGAGTTGCTTTTAGCTCGCGCCAAGGACATATTACAAACCTGAAACCATTGCTTGAAAATATATCAATTGATGGATAACTTTCCCGCTCCCCATAATGCCAATCGCACATTATAATATCTTTTGGTATGGTATCTATCATCTGCCATGTATCGTTTTTAGATGCTTCCCATTCCCCATAACCAGTTGTATTGCCATCAAGAAGCCTATCGCTCCACATCAACATCTCAACTTTTCTTTCGCCTACGATATGGCTATGTAAAGCATTAACCCATTCAGAAAATAATTCCGCATTTGACGAGACCTTACAGAGAGGACATTTGCCAATTTCAAAGACCTCATCTAAACCAACATGAATAGCGTCTGCCTGAAAAGCATCAATGATCTCGTCAACAAGATCAAAGACAACGTTTTTGACATTAGGATGCCTCGGACAAAGACTACGGCAATATCGGACAGACGGTTCATCAGGAGTTTCATCAAATTCTGGATATACTCTCAGCAAGCCAAGCTCTGATCCTCTATCTTTGCCTGATTGGTGACCTAAAAGGTTCATTTTTGGAATTATACGAATATTGTTCTGCCTGCATAGATCAGCTATTTCAGACGCCTGATCAGCGCTAAGCGGTTCTCTATCTGCAACATCAGGGTGGCTTTTGAATTGATATTGATACCTTATCAATAGGACTAACGTGTTGCAGTTATACGCAGGCAACACATCAGAGATCATGCGTTTGAAAATGTCTAAATCACTTTGTCTTGGGACACCGACGCAAAATCCACGAAAAGCCCAATTAATAGCTTCAGCCATTGTTTTATCCTCCTTTTACATTCTACGTTTTCTAGGTTTAAGGTCTTCTGTAACCGATTTGATGAGGGAATCTGCTAATTCACCATAAGCTTCATCAGGGTTTTGTGCATCAAATACGATGTCATTTTTGGAGAATATACTAACGCTTGCGACAGATTTCTTATCTTCCGCCAAATTTGACCAGATCGTAGCACCGCTCTTTGTCTCAATCAATCTCACGGTAAGAGTGGCTTGAACTTCTGCTTTAACCCGCATTGAAGTAATTATTGACGTTATGCTTATATTAGGTTTAATATCTGAAACGTTTAAATCGCCAGTTATTATCGCTTTGAGTTTGTATTTTTCACCTAACATTTGGATGACGCTTGGGTCTAATGTCTGACGATCAACAGACTTTAAAACTTTGCTTTCATCGCCAAGTTCAACGACTTTAATGCCTGCTTGTGATCTACCGATCTCATCAAGAAATTTCAATGTCATAAATTCACCGAGTTTTCCTTTGGCAGTTGATTTGAATGTAATTAAACCTATCGGATCGTATTTGGTAAGATCTACTTTCGGAGGGATTAGAACTTTTGGACCACAACCTAAAATAAAAAATGAAAATAAAAAAATGAGACTCCATAATTTAAGTCTATGATACATGCTAATTCACCCCTTCCTAATAACAATTTCCAAGTTGGTAAGCAAACAAAGTTAAAGACTATAAAATTTAACATTTTTTATAGCCTTTAACCTTCAACTTTCAACCTTTAACTTTTAACCTTTAACCTAATCACACATTCGCTTTTAGCCACTCATAGCATTTGCGATAGCCAATATCTGATCCTTCGCTTCCTTCATATTCAGAACACCAAACACCGTCATATCCCGCTTTTTTCAGACATTCTACCGCATAAGCTAAATGGATTTCACCTTCACCAAGCGCAGCACCGCGATATTCGCCTAAACTGCCTCTGCCATCTTTCATGTGTGTATGGAAAGTATAAGGGGCGACTATTTCGTAGAAATGGTCTATCTTTTCAAGGCTATGTCCTCTCCAACGGTAGTTCATAGTATCCATATTAGCGCCAACTCGTTTTGAATTGACCTTTTGGAAAAGTTCAACTTGAAGATCGCCATCATTTGTCGCGTAGCCATGATTATCAACTGCGAATTTGACGTCGTTTTTTTCCGCAGCGTCCAGACACCTGATAAGACATCCCGCCATAGCTTCAACCCATTTATCCTGTGGAACAGAATCTTTTGGGCTTCCGCCTTCAGTCCTTATTACGTTTGTGCCGAGTATCTTTGCTAATACACAGATTCGGTTCATTCTCTCAACCTGTGCTTTGACAACATCTGGATCAAGGACGATAAAGTCATTTCCAGCTGCAAGAGCAGAGACTTTGAGATTGTAGGATTCTACCTCTTTTCTAACTTCCTCTGCTTTCTTTTCAGGGTTATCAATGTCCTTAGTCCAAACATCGCTGATCTGAAGTTCAACATAGCCATATCCTACTGAGCTAGCATATTTCAAAAAATCAGCGAAAGAATATCCGGGAAAGTTATAATGAATAACGCCAAGTTTTTTCATAACAGGTCTCCTTATCATTAATTCAAAGATCCAAAAATTCTAATGTTTCTTAAAGTTTAACATTATAGTTATTAATAGTCAAAGCAAAAATGCTATGAGAGGTCCAACTTTAATGATGCTACGGTTTTGACATTTCTAACATCCAATAAGGTATGTGTTCATAATCGTTTGTATCGTCAGCCTGCATAAAATGCAACAGTTCCTCATGCTTAGATAGAGGTTCTAACACTAATCTATGTCTTTCACCTAACTTAAAACGAGCCGCAGGCATAAGCTTCGATTCCCTCATCCCCCAAAACACGACTATTATCTCATTATCTTTATATTCTCCACGTTCAACTGATATTATACGATATTTGATATAAGTTAAGCAATCGGAATATGCAACTTGATCTGGCTCTGGGACATTGGAAACTAAAATCACTTCGCCTATAATTTCCAAATCACCTATCTTTGGCTTTTCTATTTCTAATTTCTCTTGCTCTATTTCCTCAACCTTTGGTTTTTCAATAATTAGTTCGGGCTTTTTCTGCTCTATTTTCTTTTCAATCTTGCTTGGTTTAGGGATATTTATGATCTTCCATTGGCTATCGGGATTTGTAAGATCACGGGTTGGAAATTGCCATATAACGAGTTTTTTGCCAACTAAGGCATTTGGTCTGCGTGCCAATTGCTCACGCGAACCTGTCGCCCCTCCATCGTTAAGGGCGATCACATCTATTGATATGCCGAGATTATATGCCAAATGTTCTGACAAACCCGCATATTCTCCCCATCCCATCTCTTGCCGAGAGAATATATTCGTAAAACTATCACCCAATAGGACAATCGGCGAGTTTGTGTCTGGCTCACACGGGTCATCTGTTTTGCTGTCAATCACCTTCTCTATCTTAATAGTTTTTGGGCTAAAATAGGTATAATTTTTTGGGAAATCCAACATATCATAGAGGTCTCCATAACGAGTCACATCAACCTCTTGCAGATCATAAGATTTTTTAGGCGTATTTTCCGTCCAGTTATTTGACAAAATTACATTAGATAGATATTTAGCGACTAACTTCATACCATAGGGCGACCAATGGGTATCTTGCTCTAAATAAAGCAATTTATCCGATTTCATTTTTTCATTCCATAAAAGATCAGTTGGATCAACTATTTTGATGCCTTTATCCGTCAATTTTTGGAAAAACTCGCTGGTGTGAGGATTTACTGCGGGACCATAAGTTGGTGAATATCTTTTAGTGAGATATTCTGGATATATCGTTGATTTGCCGGGGATCGGAAGCAAGATCAGATCAACGCCTTGTTCTTGCAAGGTCTGATGGAATGCAGAAATGGCTGACAACGGATCAAATTCCCTGTAAAAGTTAGATGACGGCTTATTGATGTGATCTAAACTTGTGCGATAGAACAACCAACCATCACGACCTATCACTACTTTATTATTACCATGATTTCCTAAATAGGATAATATTAACTGAAACCATCGTCTTGCATACTTTGAGACAATTGAATTGTCCTCTATCGCTTTTTCATAAGATCGCACTCTTTCAGCGGTTGGCAAACCACGAAATAAGCCAAGTTCAACAACAGGTTCACGATAATAAAACTCTTTGGCAAGCTGTGATAATGGCAATATCCCAATTATTAGGATAAAGCACAACGATAATATCCATTTTGATAGGTTTTTTGAATTTTTCATCTTTTAAAACTGGAAATACAAAAACGGGTTATAACTCTGCGTAAACATGGCAAATAGAGAGATAATAAATAATATTATCATAATTGCGACCTTAACAGGCGTTACTTTCTCTGCAATTTGCCAACTATGTTTACCAAACCAAACAATTATAGCACAGCAAAGGAAAATAAATAAATGGTATCTTGAATATATGATCGATCCTAATAACAAAGAACCTTGATGGGCATTAGAAATACCAAACATAGAACTTAGATATTTGATCGCTAAGCTTAGACTGTCTGCTCTGAAAAATACCCAAGTGATCAACACTATGAAAAAGTTTATTGTAATTCGCAAAGGCAACGGCAGACGGTGATATAAGCTCTCTTTTCCTCTCATTCTTTCATAAGCAAGCAAAATGCCATGAATGGCGCCCCATATAACAAATGTCCATTTAGCCCCATGCCATAGTCCGCCAAGCAACATAACAATAGCAAGGTTAAAATATGTCCGACGAATCCCTTTTCTGTTTCCGCCGAGAGGGATATAAAGATAATCACGAAGCCAAGTTGAGAGCGATATATGCCAACGACGCCAAAAATCTGTTATACTGTCTGCCCGATATGGAGAATTGAAATTCATTGGGAACTCAAACCCTATCATAAGCCCTAATCCGACAGCCATATCAGAATATCCGCTAAAATCAAAATATATCTGAAAGGCATAGCAGATAACCCCCACCCAAGCATCATACCACATAGGAGATATAGCACCAAACGTTGCATCTGCAACCTCTCCCATTGGGTTAGCAAGCATGATCTTCTTAGCAAATCCGATGATGAAAAGCAGAACACCTCTGGCAAATTTATCTATGGTATGTGTGCGAGTGACCAATTGATCTGCTACATGACTGTATCTCACAATAGGTCCTGCGATAAGTTGTGGAAATAAAGACACATAGCAGGCAAAATCTAACAATGATTTAGCAGGCTTGACTATACCGCGATATAGATCAATAGTATAACTCATCGCTTGGAAAGTGTAAAATGATATGCCTGTTGGAAGAACTATCTTTATGATCTGAAATCCTGTCCCGCCAAACGCTTGCAAGATCGCATTTAGATTTGATTGGACGAAGACGAAATACTTAAAAAATCCCAAAAGCCCAAGACTACCGATAACAGACAGGACAAGCCCTAATTTTCGCTGGAATGGAGAAGGTAGATTTGCATCCTCTGAACCTTTGTTTCTGCCCAAATTCCATTTGCCCGTGATCATCAATCCGCAGACATAGTTCAACAAAGTAGAGAACATCATCAGAAAGACAAACCACGGATTAGCCCAGCCATAGAATATATAGCTTGCCAGAGTAAGCAAGGCGTGTCTCCATTGCTTTGGAGATACATAATAGAGCAATAGCACTATCGGCAGGAAATAAAAGACGAATAGATGAGACGAAAAAACCAATCTGATCTCCCTTTTATGGCAGTTTTATTAAATCCCAAGGCGCCCAATAATTATAAAGGTCTCTTGCTGCGGTAGTCCATATAACAAGCTTTTTACTTTGGATAACGTTTGCACCTCTTCTAGCAAGATTTTTCCTAATTCCCGGACCGCTACCATAGGCAACCATCAAATCCACTGGCATCCCTAACTCTTTTGCTATATGAGCTGATAGTCCTGCATATTTAGGGTCTTCAACCTCAAAAACTCCACAGAAACTATCTCCTAATATAACAATTGGACTGGATTCATCGTCCTTATAAATACTGCCATCAGGGTTTAACACCTGCTGTGCAACAAGGGACATCGGACGATAAGTTATCTTTTCGTTATCTGGTAACATATCCCTTATGTCTCCGCCTCTATTAAATTTAACCTCTTTAATCTTGTATTGGATAGGTTTCTTGCAGACATCACTGAACCAAGGATATTTTTTGATCTTGTCTGCGATAATTTTCGCCGATATATACGCCCCATTAGGTGACCAATGAGTGTCCTGTTTCATATAAATAGATTCATCGTCTTTTCTCGCATTGACAAGGGCTGGCAATAGATCAACTACTTCAACGCCTGCGGATTCTAACTCCAACATAAGTTTACGGGTATATGGTGTCACATAAGGGTTATCAGGCGAAGAGATCTTATCTGAAATCTTATCGGGATAGATCTCAGTTTTTTCAGGGATAATGACGAAAAGGAAATCAATACCTTTTGCTTTAAGCTGGTTTTTGAAGTCAACGATAGCGGGAAATGGGTCTCTGTTATTCTGTTGTTTTCTTAGATCACCGCTTGTCAAATATTCCATAGAGCCTCTGAAGAAAAGCTGTCCATCTTTGCCGATAAAGCCTTTGATCTCCGCTGGTCGCTCTTTCAATTTCCTTTCTATGTCTTGGCGAAATTCTGCAAGGCTTTCTGCCCATTTCTCCCAATCCCCATTGCCCCATCGTTGTAACTCTTCATTTAACCGCTGTATGTTGCTCATTTCCCCCGTTTTGTTGTCTCTTTTTACTACGAAGACATTATATAAAATTGTCCCATAAGGATTGCCACGAATGATAGCTGTTGCATTATTTATTTTTAAGCCATTAAGTTCACGGATGATCTCAGGTTCTGTCTTATCATTTGGAAATTGCCTTTGAGTTTTCATATCAAGCGTCTCTGTCTTGACGCCTTCATACCATTTAGCAGAAATTTTATAAAAGTAGTCTCTGATCTCATCGTCGGTAAGTTCATAAGCTAAATATTTGGATCTGAGTTGATTTAATAGTTCATTAGAATATTTGGATTTATCTATAAGCCCGTATATTTCCTTATAACCGTCTCCGTCTCCGTCTTCATCGTCAACTTCTTTTAAGAAATCCATATTCGGTTCAAACTCTATTTTAACCCAAATCTCATTTTTTGATGATATATAAGCTGTTGCGATCTTCTGAACAGGTCTTATAATAGCATCATTGCCCCATTTCTCTTTTGTCACGTTGAGACCGATCTTCATTAACTCTATCGTCTGATCATAATCCCAATCAGCGAGAAAGTCTATCATCGGATCCCATGCCATAGCATTGACCTTATCATCGGGAGTTAATGGAGTTTGCTCAATCTTATCTTTTATTGACGTTATTGATCCGCCAAAATTGAGATCATTGAGTTTCGGCATATTTTGCGGTGGTGTAAGATTAGGGGAATCTGGACGATAGAAAAACGGATTTTTATCGTATGCGTTAAAATCTAAATTTGCAAGTGTAGGCTTAGTGATTAACCTCATCATAACCTTTGATTTTGTGCGCATAAATGATGAGTTAAATTTATCTATGGTAGCGGAGTCATCAGAGAAAGAATTTCCAGATATTATAAAAAGGCATAGAATAATAATGGACAGAATTCTTATTATCATTGTGTTTGCCTCCATCATCAGTCGGTATTCAAAGTTATCATATGGCGAATAAACTATGCGATAATAGGTTTATCATTTATCCGTTTCCAAATTTCTTTTCTCCCGCCTTCATTCAACGTTGAAAGACATATTAGGGTTGACATAGGTATATTTTTATTATTTGAATAGAAGGGTTTATAAAAAATAAATAAATAAATGGTGAGATACTAACTAAAAACAATGCAGAATATTTAGCTATGGAATAACACAGCGTCACAGAATTTTTCCTAAATGTTTCAGTATCTAATCAATGGATTGAGTTTTCCACTTTCATATATATAAGCTTGCCTGCCTTTGAAATATTGTTCATATACTTTATGCCAATCGCTGTTGTTAAGTCCCCAAGGTTTGTTTGGTCCTAATTTAAAATAGACAATATCTGCTTCGTTTAGGCTTTTAAATGGGTAGTCGCTTAATGGTGCATCTCTTGTGTATGGAATAAATATCACTGCATTGTGCAAATCCTGTTGTTTTACAATTCTTGGCAACTTTTGATAGACGTCACTCCAATTTTGATAAGGCTTGGCAATATAAACATAAGTATAAACCGTGTTTATCGTCAAAATTAATAGCAGAATAGAGATTATGACTATCGGAATTTTTGTAGGAATTTTGCGAATCCAACCATAAACTATGAACATACCACGAGCAACAATCGGGATTATCCCTAATAAAGTGCATTCCGTATAATATCTTGCATTGACAGGTGTAACGCCCCAAGTTGATCCCTCAAAATAGAAAAAGAAATATAAAGCTAAATTAAATATTAAAAATGAGAAAAAGAAAAAGTCAAAGCGATTTCTTGATGAGTGAAATAGCGGTATAAGCATTAAAATAATCGGAAATGCTAACGGAATAACGCGGATAGTCAAAAAACGTTCATGTGATTGCCAGTTTGCTGAGAAATGAGTCTCAATATCAAAATCGTTGGCAGATGTAACTTGATATAACCTATTAGCTTGATCATCTGCGAAGATATTTCTGTTTGTATCAGCCTTTACATTTAGCCCTGATCCCGTTATTTCCCATTTTTTCGGTTCAAGATACCATTTCCAAACCTCTTTGAGTTGTCCTTTGAATTCATCGCTTACAAGTGTTCCGTTTGAATCTGAGTTGACCTTGAAAAAACTATATTTTATATCCAAATTACCCGAGTTTGGATTAACGCCTGCAAAGATACCGACTTCATAAGGAGGTTTTAGTGATATATTCGTTGGACCAACTTCAATCCAATCTTTATCTGTATCTGTCTTGAAATAGCCGAAGTATTGATCGCCGTGCTTTACAATACGCATAGAAAGTTCCGCTTTGCCGTATGAGCAGGAAAAGCCTTGTGCAGAGCCGGTAAGTCCTGGACTGGATTGGTCATTCCTAGTCTGAAATTGTATAACACCAGTTCCGTCTGAATGTCCCCAAAGTTTAAGTATTACCCAATTGTTATCAGTAGGGCTTTTAGCGATCAATCCTACTACAACTGAATCAGTATAAGTATGGAAAGATCGCAATATATTTGGGCGATAATATCCCCAGCCGAGAGTATTAAAACTTATGCAAGGTATCGTATGTCTCCATATCCTTTCAATTGCCCATTTTGGCGTAAACACGAAGGCGTTATCCAAGTTTGGTTCATAGCTTTCCATACGTTTGCCAAAGCCAATTTTATCATAAGGCTGTGCTACGTTATGTGTAAATTTAAGCGGACTGCCTGTAAAGTAGTAATTCCACGCCATACAAAGAACCATCATAAACGCAAATGGCAATAGGAATATAAGCATTCTGTTTAAAAAAACACCATTAATAGAGAATTCACGAGAAGGTATATATACGCTCATTTTCCTTAACGTTTTAAGGTTGATCATTTGCTTGATGTTTAATTTCGTTATCCAATAAATCGCCATAATCGCACCAGCAACACCAAATGCAATTGCAGGCATAGGTCGCGTATTAAAGGCATATCCAAGTGAAAATCCAGAAGCTATTGGAAGTAGCCAATTCTTTCTTTTTCGCAAAGCACTTATAATGCTCTGAGGAAATCTTTTTGGCGATCTGTAATATGATTTGTAAGTATTATTAACAGGATTGATATTTTTCAATGTCATTATTAGACATAACACATATATAGCCAAATAAAATCTGCTAACCGATTCGCTAAACCAGTTACAACCCATACCAAGAGTTGCTGGCGAGATAAGCCCTAAAATGATTGCGATTAAAGCTATTGTCTTATTGTAAGATTTAAGGACTATTAGGTATAGAAAAAGTAAAGCTAATCCTGTGGCGATTGCTGGGATTATCCACGGGGCATTGAAGAATTCGCCGAACATAAGCATAAACGCATTGCCGAAAGGATATTTTGAATACCATTTGCCGTTGAGGATATTTATATGTGGCGATGAGGAAAAGCCATATTCAGGTGGGGCAGGATAACATAATTTTCCTCTCTCAAAAATTTTTGCTTGAAAGAGATATGACACTGTGTCTGGCTCAAAATACGAGAATTTGAAGTAAATCCAGCTCAGAATAATTGAAAGCACTGTCCCTAATAAACATATTGTCAATATAATGATTTTTCTATTCATAACCACTTAATATCTCTTTCATATTCTACACATTTTTATCACCTGACTATAAAGGTCACTTTCGCTGCGCGACCTTCATCGTCCATACACATAACGACGTGTTTTCCCACAGTTGGCGTGATAAAGACCTTCTCCGCTGGTGAACCGTTAAAGATCATCTTTGAGTTCAAAAACCAATAAAGACTTCGGCTGTCGTTTGATATTGATGCAGAGAGCAATATTTTTTGATATTCCAAATCAACACCTTCACGGATTATATATTCAGAATTGTCAGACGGCGATCTGATTACAGGACCTTCTCCTGATGCAACAACTGGGCATTCAGGAAAATGAGGGGGAAGTTTATCAACTACTACTCCATTTTGTTCAAGCCAAGTAGCTATTTCAGGCGGCCATATAACGAAGGTTTTCATTTCGTAATCCCTTCCTATACGACAATTTGAACAAAGCCTCAGTCCTGTCTCTTTATCAATTGCAATTGCCCTGTGCATGTTACACTCTTGATATGGAGAGACGCCCGGAATATATAATTCAGTTTTAGAATGATGACAATTCGGCGACATACACATTCCACTAAGCGAACAGACCTCACGCTCTTTGACATCAGATGGCTGAACATACCATTGTTTATTTGACCTCGCAGACAAGGCATTAAATAGGTCAAATAAGATAGGCGCTGCGGATTCTGAACCGACCAATGCTGGCACACCAACACCATTGAAGTTTCCTACCCAAACACCAATAGTGAACTGAGGCGTATATCCTATACTCCATGCATCCTTATGACCATAAGAAGTGCCTGTCTTCCATGCTACCTTTGGCAAATTAACCGCAGATTCCCAACATGTTGGCAGATCAGGACGATCAACTTCTGTCAACATTTCGGTCAAGATATATGCTGTCCCTTCTCTCAAAAGCCTTCTGCTGATATTTTTGTCAAGATGCGGAGGGACGACCTCATCTGATCTAACAAAAAGCCTTAATTTGTTATCACGTTTTGTTTCCCCAATGGTCAACTTGTATGGAGAAAACCTGCCCATATCAGCCAATCCCGCATAAAGATTGGTTAATTCTAATAATGTAACCTCACATCCACCTAATACAAGCGATAGTCCATAATGCTCTTTAGGTTCAGTTAAGGTTGTGATGCCTGCATTTTTGAGGAATTCATAAAGTCCATCTTCACCAAGCTTGGCGGATAGATTTATAGCAGGGATATTAAGTGAATGACGTAATGCCTCTTTTGCTGAGATAAATCCCCTATATTTTTCATCATAATTCTCAGGTTTATATCCAGAATAATCAACAGGGACATCGCTTAAGATTGACTGTGGGGATATTATACCACGATCAATGGCAAGTGCATATACAAAAGGCTTCAACGCTGACCCGGGCGATCTTGGAGACATAGCACCGTTTACTTGTCCTTCTGATGAATTATCAAAAAAATCAACAGACGAGACCATCGCGAGAACTTCATGTGTTTCTGTATCCATGACAACGACAGCACCATTTGTAATTCCGTGTGATTTGAGAGGATCAAGACGCCTTCTGAGTGTGTCTCTTGCAAGTATTTGAATATTGATGTCTATCGTTGACATTATTTTATTTACGCCCGGATACATATCTTTCAGTTTTAAGGCAAGTTGTGGGGCATGGAAAGGCAAAGAAAATCTTTCAGTAGGTATCGGCTCGTTAATAGCTTCGTCATACTCCTGTTGACTTATTTTATGATTTTCCAGTAGTCGTCTAAGCACTTTATCCCTTGCTTTTATAAGTAGATGTGTATTCGGTTTATTATTTATTGTCCTGTCAGGTCTTAAGATCGTTGGGGAATTTGGAATTACTGCAAGAAGTGCTGACTCGCCGAGACTTAAATTTTTCTGATCTTTATTGAAATAGAAATATGAAGCGGAGGCAGAACCTACAATATTTCCACCATAAGGGGCTAGATTAAAATAAAAGCTGAGTATTTCGTCTTTGCTGAAAGAAAGTTCAAGCTGAAAAGCCCTGATCATCTCAATCAGTTTGCTTTTGATCGTTCTCGGTTTTGGCTCCATCATCCTAGCGACTTGCATAGTGATAGTTGACCCACCACAAACTATCTCGCCTGCTTTAATATTAGTTATCAATGCCCTAATAATTGATATTGGGTTAACGCCGAAATGATACCTAAACCACTTATCCTCATAGTTGATAACTGCCATTTTTAGATTTGGTGATACATCATCAATATCCGCGGGGATTCTCCACATCTGATCGGGTGCAGTGAATCCACGGAGAATTTTTCCGTTGCGATCAAATACGATCACCGATGGCATAGGTTTTAGGCGATACATCGGTATCGGAAAGAAGATTTTTCCTATTATCATAAATAGAATAATCAGGACAGAGAAGGATAAGACGCAAAAACCGAGATATAACCCTGCCCTAAAAGCGACGTATTTTTTAGTATTTCCTGATTTAAATCGCCAAGGCATTATCAGAAATTTGAGCAATTTGATGAACATATTAGTCAACTTTAAGATTCTGTTCTTAGAGGTTTATGTCTTCCTTTTGTAGCTAAAAAAGCACATAAAATAATCAATATCGCACCGACAATTAGGAATATTAATCCCCAGCTAATATGCACATGCTCAATTGCGATATTAGTTAATTTTTTTGTGAGTTTAGCTGTTAATTTCTCGCCTAATATTTTTTCAGCAGTTGATCTGGCAGAGTATAGCTTTCTTATGACTTGAATTCCTCTAACGGATACAACCGCCAAAAGTGCAAAGCCAGAAAACCACAAAAGAATGTAACGTTTTGCTACGACAAGAAAGATGGATATAACCGCGATCAGTATTACAATAATCGCTTCTAATTTGCTGTTATCATAAAAACTTATTCCACCGACAAGAGGGATTTTCACAAGCGGGATAAATACGCCAAGGATCAAAAGTATTGAGCCGATTATACCAATTATCTGCTTAAAGCCCATATTTTACTCCTTATAATACTCATAATTGAATTGAGACACATTACTTGATTTTCCAAAGTTATTTATGCAGTTCTGTATAAACCGCTAAACCAATATCTTGTAGCCTATAAGGTTTTTGGAGAAATTGACCTGCGCCAAGCTCTTTTGCCTTTCTTACTCTATCTGTCTCTGAATAACCACTCACAATTATCGCTTTCGTTGGACGGATTTCAACGATCCTTTGATAAGTTTCACACCCGTCAATTCCAGGGTCCATAATCATATCCAAAATTATTAAGTCAACGGGATTTTGCTTTATATATTCAATCGCCTCTTCTCCACTGGATACGGTTGCAACATCATATCCTAAGCTTTCTAAAATCTTAGAGGTAACGATTCTCATACAAGCAATATCGTCAACGACAAGTATTTTCTCGTTATTTCCTCTATATTGATCAATTGGAATATCTGCTTGCTGTTCAATCGCTTCTTCTGTAATTGGAAAATATAATTCAAAGATCGTCCCGACGCTTTCTTGGCTTTGAACATTAATATACCCTTTATGAGTCTGCATAGTATTCCACACGACTGATAAGCCTAAACCAGTTCCGCTCCTACCCATCGCTTTTTTAGTATAGAACGGTTCAAATATCCTTTTTAGGTCTTCCTGTGGTATCCCAGTTCCTTGATCAGCTACACTTAAAACGACATAATTCCCTTCATAAATGCTGTCATATCCATTGATTGCTTTATCAACATAACGATTTTCCGTAGAAACAGTTATTTTCCCTCCATTTGGCATCGCTTCTGCTGCATTTATTACCAAGTTCATCAACGCTTTGTGTATCATATGCGAAGAACCTAAAATATTATATAAATCTCTGTCTAATAGTGTCTCAAAAGTTATTCTGGGATAACGATTCATCAGTTCAATATATTCTGGCGATTTTTTATAATCCTCAACAAGTTTATTTAAGTCCAAAGGTTTCATTTCTGCTGTGCTACTCCTCGTCATCGTAAGCAAATCTGATACAATAGCAGATGCTCTCTCCCCCGATTCTTTTACAGTATTAATAACATCTCTTACTTTCTTATTTTCAGGTGTGTCTGGAATAGTCCACAACAGATAGTCTGGATAAGTTACCATCCCTGTGAGAATGTTGTTAAGATCATGTGCAACTCCGCCAGCCAATCTGCCCAAGCTTTCCATTTTTTCTTGTCTTGCGACACGTTCTTCAAGCTTTTTTCGTTCCTCTTCTACTCTCTTACGTTCTATAATCTCCTGTTGAAGTTCTTCATTTACCTTGAAGAAGTCCAATATTAACCTTGCCAATTCGCCAAACTCATCACGCTTTTTCTGGATTTTACTCACATAAGTAATGTCTTTTGTCTTTAAACTCTTGGACAACAGTTGCAGTGGATTGACAACGTAGTATGAGAGTGTTACAAAAATGAAAGTTGCAAAAATAACACAAAACAAAGCAAAGAGAATTAATTCGTTCCTAAATATATTGTTAGCAATAGGCAATAGATTAGATTCAAATTCAATATTAATATATCCAATAGGATTATTATCCCAAGCGTTTAGTGCTTTCGTAAAAGTGATTATATTTTTCTTTTGAGATAAAGCCAAATTGTCGTTATCAGGATATTGCGTAATTTCTACTTTGCCATTAGTTAGTTCTGATAATTCTGTGATATATTTTTTATCCAATAAACGACTAACAAAAAAGTATCCTTGAGGCGGTGTTTTTCTTTCATTATCAGTTGAAGGATGTATAGTTGCGCCGCGAATTTCTAATATGCCTTTATCTGTATTGATAAAAAAATGGCAAAAACGTTTTTTCCCAAGGAGTTTTGTAATAGCCTCTTTAGGAATAGGGATATTTTTTAAGTTAATGTCATTCAGATTATTTAGAGAATAAGCCAATGAGGAATCTTTTGTATATATCCATATAGCGTTAGCCTTATAGCTTGTTAAAACAGGTTGATCTACCTCAACAGAAGCCCATGGATTATTTTTACTATTGTTGACAAATTCAACCATCTCATCCCAATATGTATAATCATAAGCGAATGTTTCTAATAATCGTCCTTCTAATTTTAGAAGCCTATTGATGTTCGCTTCTTTATCAACTTTCTCATTTTGAATTAAAGATATTAAACCTCTTTTTTCTATTTCATATTGAATCAATATTCCTGCTAAGACCAGAGACAAAATTAAGAGTAATAGAACAGACAATTTTACACGTATATTCATTTTTTAATAAACCCTCCCATTGAGTTAGGTATTATATTTGCTCAAAATATCTTTTCCGTTCCCAATCTGTGACAGCTCGGTCAAACAGAGCTTGTTCAGTCTCAAAAAAGTGTATATAATGCTCAACGACTTCATCGCCGAAAACTTGGCGGGCAAAATCACTTTTTTTGAATTCATCAATGGCTTCTCTTAGAGTATAAGGCACTTTTGGCAGTTTTTCAGCCATATAAATATCACCGATAAATGGTTCTGGAGGCTCAATTTTATTCCGTATGCCATCTAAACCAGAGGCAAGGACAGCGGAATATAATAAATATGGATTAGCATCTGCACCGGGAATACGAGATTCTATCCTCAGAGATTGACCTTTGCCGACTATGCGAAATCCAGCAGTGCGATTATCATAACTCCAAGCTAACTTTGTCGGCGCCCATGAGCCAGATTGATAACGTTTATACGAGTTTATAGTTGGTGCATAGAATGGCATCAATTCCCTTACATGAGCGATCCAACCACCTAAAAACCATCGGAACAAATCCGACTCACCAGAACCAGCTTTTGTAAATAGATTACAATTTAAATTTAAATCCCAAAGGCTAACGTGGACATGGCAACTTGATCCTGCGAATTTAGGATCAAACTTCGCCATAAAAGTAACGGATAATCCTAACTGATCTGCTAATTCTTTAAGGCATTGCTTATAAAGAATATGTCTATCTGACATTGTAAGCAGATCGGAATAACGTATATTAAGTTCGTGTTGACCTGGTCCCCATTCACCTTTGCTAAACTCAACAGGGATACCACTTTGAGAAAGATGCTTACGAGCAGAAGAATTAAGGATTTCCTCTCGTGTTCCTTGAAGTATATGATAATCCTCTATATATGCCGAGAAAGTTTTTAAATCTTGATAATGCTTGGAACGTGCATCATTGTATGAATCATTAAATATAAAATATTCAAGTTCCGATGCACCTTGTGGCATAAATCCCATTTCATTAGCAATATTTATTTGACGTTTTAATATGCTTCTTGGTGCAACTGGAATAAGCATTTCGTTATTATCGTAAATATCACAGATCACGATCGCTGATCTATCTAACCATGTAGCTTTACGGAGCGTTTTCATATCGGGGACACAATGGAAATCGCCATATCCCAAATCCCAACTTGCGAATTTATATCCAGGGATAGGCTCCATTTCCATATCCACAGTAAATAGATAATTACATGCGTGCATGCCTGATTTAGCGGTATGATCAAGAAAAAAATCTGCATCAATACGTTTCCCCAAAAGTCGCCCATATAGATCAGGAAAAACAGTCACTACTGTTTCTATTTCGGTTGAATTGACTTTTTCCCTTAACTCATCAATAGTAAGCATACCTTTAATATCTTTCTTGATCATAAATTTTCCCCTTTTATATTGTCTTTTTTTGAGAATATGCTTTAGCAGCATCTACAAATGATTTGAAAAGAGCAAACATAGGAGGGCTATTTTCCCACATTCGCTCAGGGTGAAATTGCACTCCGATAGCGTAAGAATGTTTTATGCTTTCAATGGCTTCTATAACACCATCGCGGGCAGTAGCAGAAATCACAAAATCAGGAGCGACATCCTTCACTGCTTGATGATGGAAAGTATTCACCATTATATCAGATAGCCCCATTATATCAAGTAATTTGCTTCCAATCCTTACTTCAATAGAATGTGTGCCGTGTGAACCAGGGGCTGACTGGCGATGCTTTATAGCATTACTAAACTGTGATGAAATATCCTGATAAAGCGTCCCCCCAGCAGATACATTCAAAGTCTGTATCCCTCTACATATACCGAATATCGGAATATCGGCAGAAAGAGCCTTATCTGATAAAAATATCTCAATTTTGTCTCTGGCGACATCAACTCTGCCTAATGCAGGATGAGGTTCTTCACCAAAATATGATGGGTCTAAGTCAACTCCACCAGAAAGCAGTAAACCGTCTATAATATTGATATATTCTAAAAACGATGACTCTTTTTGCACTAATGGAAGGACGATTGGAGTTCCACCTGCATTTTCTATTGCAAAAATATAATCGTTTAGGATTCTGCTATCATTTGTATTTTCATCACTTGTTCCGCATGTTATACCGATAATAGGTTGCATATAAATTTCCTTATTTTTCTTGATAAATATCAGTTTCCTAAGATAAAATCCGATCAAAACTAAGAGCGATAATCAATAGACCAAGTTCCATCAGCATTTAAACGAGGAGAATTGCCCCAACATCTCAAAGCATTTTCACTTGCGTGATATTCTTTAAGATATTCTGTCAATATATCGTGCATCTGCTTTACTATATTTTCATTGTCAGATGCGATATTATTTTCTGCCATTGGGTCTATGGTTAGATCATAAAGTTCAGGAGTTCCATTAGCCCCAACAGGTGCATAACCCCATTTTGATGTTATAATAAATGGTGTGCTGGCTTTCGCTGGAACAGAGCCTATCTCTTTTGATATGGTATGGCATCCGCATATAACAACGTCTCTATGATGTCCTGATCCATTTCTAATACACTCAGCAAAGGACTTTCCATCAAACGGGTCTGGAGGATTTACCTCAACCTCTGCAAGTTCACAAACTGTCGGTAGAAAATCTATTGGCTGTGCCATTATGTCAAGGCTTTTTCCGCCAGAGATTTTAGGGACTGATATTAGAAATGGAATATGACTTATCTCAGGATATAATGGCCAATATCTGCTATCATTTTCGCTAATATTGCTTTTTCCTGTTCGTTCATGCTCTCCGATGGACATACCATGATCAGTCGTGACAATAACAACGCTATTTTCCCATAGTTGAAGGTCGTCAATCTTTTGTAATATCCTTCCGATCCAGCGATCTACTAATTCTGCTTCAGCACAATAATGCGCTCTGAGATTGAGAAGTTCGGCTTCTGTATAAGCATCTGATCGCCCATAGTTTGGGTGCAACATCGGTATTCCGTCATAATCGGGTGTATATCTCTTGACCATATATTCAGGCGGGTCCCAAGGTTCGTGAGGATCAAAGAAATCTACCCACAAAAAGAAAGGGCTATAATCATAATTTTCTTCAAGCCACTTGATCGCCATTTGACCTGTTTGTGATGGGAAAGTTTCAGATTCAAGTCTCCAATATCTATTATGCCAGCGATGCGTATCTACTAACGGGTGACCTTTATACATCGGACTTAAACGAGTTTTTTCAAATGGCATAACTTTTTCTATGGGGTCGTTGAGGTGAAGCAATGCTTTATCGCCTTCTTGCCCGCGATTTTGCACAGCAGCATCAAATCCAAATTGAAATCTGGAATTAAATAAATGAGGACAATCACAGATAAGCTGTGTTGCGTAACCCTTGGCGTTTAAGATTCGCGCTATATGATTTCTTCCGCTTAGGTCTATTGGTTGCCAGCCATAATTGACCCAACCAAGCCTTCCAGTTGCTATATCAGTTCTATGGGGAATAGTCGGAAAACTGCTCGTATAAAATCCCTCTATTGATATTGCTCGCTCAGACGAAAACCTGTCAAGCTCAGGTGTGCGAACAGGCATAACTTTTGAACGATTGAATAGGTTATCGTAGCGAAAAGTATCAGTTATTATCAAGATAATATTATACATATTGTTCTCCTCTGTTTAATGGATAATGGATTATAAACACATTTAATATCATATTTTCATATTATTCTCTGGTAATTCTAAGATGCTAATCAAAACCAGTATTTATCAAGGTTTGAATTAAGTGTTTATATGAAAATGCTCATTAGATAAAGCAAAATGCCGCCTATGAAAAAGTTTGTCAACAATAAATTTGTCATTCCTGCCCCTACTCCCTGCTCCCTGCTTTCACAGGGACAAGCTTCGCAGGGACAAGCTTCGCAGGGGTAAACTGCATCAGGAATCCATTCCTTTATCATAATTTTTCTGGATTCCCGTTTTCACGGGAATGACAAATATGGAGCATTTTCATTTTTATATGGCTTTCTAATCCTTATGAT
>Ga0078972_1007427_pt1 | contig 24357 bp, 21 predicted proteins | sample YelNatPaOPGAMG01_FD_67568 | JGI IMG/M metagenome (GOLD analysis project Ga0078972, IMG submission 67568) | Hot spring thermophilic microbial communities from Obsidian Pool, Yellowstone National Park, USA - OP-RAMG-01 (SPADES assembly) (version 2) | ecosystem: Environmental > Aquatic > Thermal...
AGCCGTCGCTTCCCGCCTCGGTTCTTGGATGGGCGGACATCGCCGGCTTGACGAAGAGGCGCGGGCAGGCCTACCGTGGGACAGCCGGATTTCGCCATCGCGGGTTACGGGCTGGTCTCCCGGGGAGAAGCCATGGAGGCACGAGACACTACGGAAGACGACACCGCTTCCGCATCGGAGGGCGGCGGGCCTCGGCCGTTTTCCCGCGTGGGCCGCTTGACGATGCTCATCCTGCTCGCCTCGGTGGTCCTGGCCACCGAGGCCGGGCTGATCTATTACAACGTCTTGTTCTCCAGCCCCGTCTATCACACGGCTCCGGTGGTCAGCACGAAGCGGGTCAATGGCTTTCTGGTCGTGAAGAAAGTCCTGAGCCCCGCCGTTGCCGCGGGGGGCCTCAAGTCGGGCGACGAATTACTTGCGCTGATCACCGACGGACGGCGGATCCCGTTGCTCGGCCCTATGGGCCCGCTGGAGGCTGCGAGAGCGGTCCGGTACGGCGAAGCCTTCCAGGTGGAGGTGCTCCGAAGGGAGGCCGACGGCCGGAGCCGCGTGACCGTGGTCACCTACCCGGCCATTCCCGAGTCCGCCCGCGAGAGCATCTGGCCTTGGCTCCGCGCCATGACCGGCGACCTGTTGATCTTCCTGGCCTGCCTGGCCGCGGCGCTGCTGATCGGGATCTCCCGCCCGGAGGACGAAGGGGCGCTCGCGGCGAGCCTTCTGTTCCTCTGCTTTGCCTCCTTCACGTGGCACGACAACATGGCCATGTTTCCCTCCCCGTTTCGGGCTCTGGGCACCGCGTTGTGGCTCGTCCTGTACGCCTACGTGACCCCGGCCCTCCTGTGGTTCTGCCTTCGCTTCCCGTCGCCTTCGCCCATCGACCGCCGCTTTCCCTGGCTCAAACGGTTCGGCGTGGCCTTCGGCGGGATTTTCGCCGCGTGGAACAGCATCTTGTGGTGGCTCCAGCATACGGACGAGGCCATCTATTCACAGTATCTGGACCGCGTGAGATACGCCGACTGGGCTCTCGATATCTTTTTCTGCCTGCTCGCCGTGATCGGCGTCGCGGCCCTCCTGCTCAACCTCCGGAACGCCCGGTCGCAGAACGAGCGCCGCCGGCTGGGCATCCTGTTGTGCGGGATCCTCTGCCTCTTCCCGTGGCTCCTGAGCTACCTTTACCAGGTGACGCTCGGCGGCGTCCCGCCGCTGTGGATCCAGATCTGCGTGAGCCTCGCCATGCTGCTCTTCCCGCTGGCCTTCATCTACGCCGTTCTCAGGCACCGCGTCTTCGGCATTCGGGTCTTCCTGCGTCGCGGCGTCCAGTTCGCGCTCCTCTCCAGGGGATTTCTGGTGCTGGAGGGCGCGGGCATCTTCGTGGCGCTGTACTACGCGGCGGGCCCGTCGGTGAGCCGCATCGCGGGCGAGGACCGCGGCGGAATCATGGCGGTGACCGTCGCGGGCCTCACGCTGGTCAGCGTTTTAGGCATCCGGAAGGTCAACGGCCAGGTGCTGGTCCCCATCGAGCGCCGCTTCTTCAGGGAGGCTTACGATGCCCGCGAGATCCTCACGGGTCTGACGGTGCGGGTGCGCCGGCTCGTGGGCGACCCGGACGCGCTGGCCACCGGCGCGGTGGAGACCCTCGCCTCGACGCTCCACCCGAAGGACGTCGCCCTCTTCCTGCGTGCCGAGGCCCTGGCGGCCCTGCCGCTCGTGGGAGAGCGCCGCGCCGCGATGCGGAGGGCCGCTTCGGCTTCGTCACCCTCGACCTTCCTCTGCTTCTGGCGGACGGCCGCCGCCGACACCGCGCCCGAGCGGGATGCTCTCGCCCCCGCCCTTCCCCTGGTGTTGCCCCCCGATTCGGCCGCGCTGGCCATGCTCTCGGATGGCCCGGCCGCTCCCGGCGTCCTGAGCCTGGACCCCAAGGACAGGCTCTCGGCGGCACATCTCCTCGCTGGGCGGGCCTCGGAACAGGAACGCGCCCTCCTCGAGGGAACCCTCGGGGTGCGCCTTCTCATCCCCATGTCCGTCGGGGCCGACTTGCTCGGCTTCCTCTGCCTGGGCGAGAAACGGTCCGAGGAGCCCTACTCGCGGGAGGACGTGCAGCTCCTTTCGGCGCTGGCGCAGCAGATGGCCGACACGCTGGACCACGCGCGCCTGCTGCACCGGAGCGAGGAGGAGGGCCAACTGAGGCGCGAGGTGGAGATCGCCCAGCAGGTCCAGCAGAACCTCCTGCCGAGGGCGCCCGCGCCCATTCCGGGGCTCGACTGCGCCGCCGCCTGCCGGCCGGCGCGCTACGTCGGGGGCGACTACTACGATTTCATCCGGAGGGGCGAGCGCTCGGTGGGCCTCGCGCTGGGGGACATCTCAGGCAAAGGGGTCTCAGCCGCCCTCCTGATGGCGAGCCTGCAAGCCACATTGCGCGAGCAGGCGGAGACGCACGGAGACCGGGTGTCGGCGATCATGGCGGGAGTCAACCGGCGTCTCTGTGACAGCGCCGGCGAGGGGCGGTTCGCTACCCTCTTCTACGGCGTTCTGGACGCCGGCGCCAGGGCGCTGGTCTACGCCAACGCGGGCCACAATCCGCCCATGCTCCTGCGGTGGACCGTCGGCGGGACCGAGGTCCTGCGGCTCCCCGCCACGGGTACCATCGTGGGAGTCTTCCCGGAGCAGCGCTACGGCCAGCAGCAGCTCTCGCTCCAGAAGGGGGACGTGCTGGTCCTCTACTCGGATGGAGTGACGGAGGCCATGAACGAGGCCGGAGAGTTCTTCGAGGAGAAGCGGCTCCAGGATCTTCTGGTCTCCATGTCGGGACGGACGGCTACGGAGATCCGGGACCGCGTACTGGACGAGGTGGCCCGATTCTCGGGGAGCGCCCCGCAGGCGGACGACATCACCCTCGCGGTGGCCCGACTGGCCTAAACCTTGGCCCGGAAGCCGTTCCAAAGGAAAGCCGGAATGGAAAAGGGACGCGGGCTGTTGCTCGGGACCGGAGGAGAACCCCGATGATCCTCTCGCTCATCGCCGCCATGGGGGAAAACCGGGTGATCGGGAAGAACGGCCGCGTGCCGTGGCACCTCCCTGAGGATTTGGCCTTCTTCAAGCGCACGACCTGGGGGCACCCCGTCCTGCTCGGGCGCAAGACCTGGGAGACGGTCAACGTACCCCTGCCGGGGCGGCGGACCATCGTCCTCTCCCGGCGGAAGGGATTGGAGGCGCCGGGCGCCGAGGTTTTGCCCGACCTGCCCTCCGCCCTGGCGCTCTTTGAAGGCTCGGAGGAGGAGCTCTTCGTCTGCGGTGGCGGGGAAATCTACGCGCAGGCCCTGCCGCTGGCCAGCCGGATCTACCTCACCGTGGTCCACGCCGCTTATCCCGGTGACGCCTTCTTCCCCGAGGTGCCCGGCGAGCTCTTTCGAGAAACCTCTCGGGTGGATCGCCCTGGCCCTCTGCCCTTCACCTTTCTGCGCTACGAAAGACGCTTTGTGAAACCGTAGGAGTCTGCCATGCCGATTCGTCAGAGCGAGTGCTGGATCCTGGCGGGCTATCCCGAAGGGATGCCCAACGACGCGACCTTCCGAAGGGAGAGCCGCCCGATTTCGGAGCCCACGGAGGGAGAGGTGCTGCTCGAGACCCTCTACCTGTCGGTGGATCCCTACATGCGCGGGCGCATGAGCCCGGTCAAGAGCTACGTGGCGCCCTATCAACCCGGCGACGTGGTCGGTGGAGAGGCCGTGGCGCGGGTGGTCGAGTCGAGGGATGATCGTTTCGTCGCCGGCGACCTCGTTCTGGCCCCACTGGGCTGGCGTACCGCTGGCGTGCTGGCCGGCTCCGCCCTTCAGAAAGTGAGCCTGCCTCCCGAGCGGGCCTCCCTCGCCCTCGGCGCCCTCGGCATGCCGGGGCTCACCGCCTATTTCGGCCTGCTCGACGTGGGGCGGCCCAGGCCTGGAGAGACCGTGCTCGTCTCGGGGGCGGCCGGGGCGGTGGGCTCGCTCGTGGGACAGATCGCCCGGCTGATGGGGTGCAGGGCCGTGGGCGTCGCGGGCAGCGAAGAGAAGGTGCGGTGGCTCACGGAGGAGCTCGGGTTCGACGCGGCCCTCAATTACAAGGCCCACGAAGATCTGCGCGAGGCCCTCGCCCCCCTGTGCCCCTCGGGGGTGGACGTCTATTTCGACAACGTCGGGGGGACCTTGAGCGACGCGGCTCTCGGTCTGATCAACCTGAGGGCCCGCATGGTCATCTGCGGCCAGATCGCCCAATACAACGCCAAGAACCCGCCCCGCGGCACCCGCCCCTTCGCCACGCTCCTGGTCAGGCGCGCCCGCGCCGAAGGCTTCATCGTCTTCGACTTCAAGGAGCGCTTCCCCGAGGCCCAGCGGCGCTTGTTGGATTGGGTCAAGGAGGGGCGGCTCAAGGTCCGCGAAACGGTGGCGGAGGGGTTCGAAAACGTCCCGAAGGCCTTCCTGGGGCTCTTCTCCGGAGAGAACACCGGGAAGATGGTGGTCCGGGTTCGCTAGCGAGGTTTTTACCTTCGCGGGGGCAGGATGGCCACGAGGATGGCAAAATAGTGGCAGATGCTGCCGGCCAGCACGAAGAGGTGCCAGATCAGGTGGAAGTAGCGGTAACGCTTGTCCAGGGCGAAGAAGAGGAGTCCCCCCGTGTAAAAGATCCCCCCCGCTCCGAGGAGGGCCAGACCCACGTCCGGCAGGCCCTCCCGAAGGGGGGTGAGGCCGATCACGATGAGCCAGCCCATGGCCAGGTAGAGGAAGGGGCCCACGAGGTGCATCCGATCGAACCAAAACAGCTTCATCAGCGTCCCGGCGAGCGCCAGAATCCAAATGGCGGCGAAGATACCCCAGCCCCAGGCCCCCCGCAGGCTCACCAGCGTGAAGGGGGTGTATGTGCCGGCGATGAGAAAGAAGATGGTGACGTGGTCCGCCACCCGAAGCATGCGCTTGGCCCTCGGCTTCTGAATGCCGTGATAGAGGGTCGAGGCCAGATAGAGGATCAGGAGCGTGGTGCCGTAGACGCTGGCGCTCGCGATCTGCCAAGCGCCGCCGTGCTCGCTGGTGAGCACCACCAGGACCGCTAGGCCAGCGAGGGCCAGTCCGAGGCCGACCCCGTGGCTCAAGGCGTTGGCGATCTCTTCGCGGATCTTTTGCCGGCGGGCGTTCAGGCGGGCGGCGGCGCGCTCTCGCCGGGTCAGCTCCTCGTCCAAGGGGCCTCCCTTCAGCCCGACAGTAAACTCCACGCCGCGGCGCCGGTCAACCCTGAAATCGCGGTCCGAACTTGCCGGTTGTATCGAAGAGGACGTGCGCCGTGGCGACCGGAGGCTTGGGTTGCTCCTTCCGAGGCGGCGCAAGGATGGCAGTCCCTCTAAAGGAGGGTTCGTGAGGTCGAAGGTCGTGCTCGTGGCGGTGCTCCTCCTGGCTGCCTTCGGAAGGGCATGGGCGGGCCCGCCTTTCCTGACCGACGACCCCGAGCCCGTGCCCTACCGCCACTGGGAGTTCTACCTCTTCGGGACCATGGATGACGGCCCTGGCGCCGCGGTCTACCAGGGGCCGGCCGTGGAGGTGAACTACGGCGCCGTTCCCGGCCTCCAGCTTCACCTGGTGGTGCCCATGGCCTGGTCCGTGCCCGCGCAAGGGCCATCCGCAACAGGACTGGGCGACGCGGAGGTGGGTCTGAAATTCCGCTTCCTCTCCGAAACGCGCGACAGGCCGGAGATGGGAATCTTTCCCATGGCCGAGGTGCCCACGGGAAGCGCGGCCAAAGGGCTGGGAAACGGACAGGTCTGGTACAAGCTGCCGCTCTGGATCCAGAAGAGCTGGGGACCATGGACGACTTACGGTGGCGGCGGTTACGTCATCAACCGCGCACCGGCGCAGCGGAGCTATCCCTTCGCGGGGTGGCTGCTCCAGCGCGACCTGAGTGAGAAGTGGACACTCGGCGGAGAGCTCTTCGGGCAGGGCGCGCAGAGCGTCGGCGGGAGCGGGTTCACCCTCGCCAACCTGGGCGGCGCTTATAATTTCACCCGCGGCTTCAGCCTGCTCTTCAGCCTGGGGCGGACCATCCGGGGGGAGCGCCACACCGTCGCCTACCTGGCCCTCTACTGGACTTGGGGCCCTCACTGAGGGGATGGGGAGATGAGGAAAAAAGGAGATGCCGAAGGCAGGCCGCTCCCGGTGGTCACGGCATCTCGGCGCTACGAGCGGTAGTTCCCGAACTGGAGCTCCACGCCGAAGTCCTGCTGCTTCAGGTGGGCGATCACCTCCTGGAGTTCGTCGCGGGACGGGCCTGAAATCCGAACCTTCTCACCCTCGATGGCGGCCTGGGCCTTCTTGAACTTCGCCTCCTTGATGGACTTGACGATCCGGCGGCAGATCTCGATGTCGAGCCCCGAGACGAGCTTGATCTCCTGCCGGACGCGATCGCCGCCGGCCTTCTGCACGGACTCCGGCTGGCAGTTCTTGGTGGGGACCTTCCGGCGCACCAGTTTGCCCAGGAGGATCTCCCACATGGCCTTGAGCTTCATGTCGTCCGGCGCCTCCAGAACCAGCATGTGGTCGGCCTTGCGAAGCTCCACCAGCGTCTTGGCCCCCTTGAAATCGTAGCGCTGGCTGATCTCCTTGAGCGCCTGATTGACGGCGTTCTCGACCTCCATCAGGTCCACGCCGGTGGTCACGTCGAACGATTCGATTTTGGCCATGGGGCTCGCCTCCCTCGCGATGGCTGCATTCTAACCAGCCCGAAGGGGCGCCGCAACGTCCTTTGCCGGATGAAGGGCGGATCGCCGCCTAGCCGCGCCGAACGCCGGCTCCGGAGGCGTAGAATAAAAGCTGCGGTCCGCCCTCCCGGCGGGGTGCAGGCGATGGAGGCACGGCATGCGGGACGCTCTCAAGTGGCTGCTGGTGGTGGCCCTGCTGGTGGGATTCGTGTGGGGAGGGATCTGGCTGAGACGCCGGTGGATCGGGCCTCTCCAAAGGCCGCCGGAAAACCCCAGCACCCAGCTCCTCTTGAAGAGCGTGGGAGAGGCCGACCGGGAGGTGATCCGCGCCCTCTTCCTCGTGAGCAACCTGACCACCGGGAGACAGGCCACGGGGGTGCTGACCCAGGAGGGCCCCATTCTGACGGGCGCCTCGGTCGTCGCCGGGGCCAGGCCGGGCGACATCCGGGTGACCTCCAGTCTGGGAGTGCCCGTTCCCATCCGAGGCATGCAGGTGGATCCCGCCATGGGCGTGGCCCAGCTCTACCTCCACGAAAAGCTCAAGGGGGGCATGGACTTGAGCGGAACGGAGACGGTGAGTCCCGGCGAGGCCGTCTACGCCTGGGGATTCCCCGAGGGCGTGGAGCCGCCCGAGCCCCTTATTTCGTCGGGGACCGTGGCTGGGCTTCGAGTGGTAAAGAGGGGAGGCGGTCTGGAGCCCCGGCTCGTGCTGAGCGGCGCCTTCACCTTCGGCTACGGAGGAGGGCCGCTCTTCAGGACCCGAGATTTCAAAGTGGTGGGGCTCGTAGTCACGCGGCCGCTGCGGATCAATCCGGCGGTGGAGCGGGCCATTCAGGCGCTGAGGGCGCGCGCCGCCCAAGAAGATCCCGCGCGGGCCGCGGCGGATGACGCGCTTCAATCGGCTCTCGAAGGGCTGGGGCAAGCTCAGGCGGGCGTCGTGGCGGAAGCCGTTCCCCTCAGTGAGCTGAAAGCCTTATTGGACCGCGACTAAGCCCCCCCGCCGCCCGCCAAAAAAGAGAGCCGGGGCCCGAAGGCCCCGGCGATCCCCCCGTCATGACCTGGACTCGCTCAGCGCTTCTTGTTGGCGTCTCCCGTGGCCGCGCCGTGAAGCTTCACTTCCACCTTCTCTTCGAGGTGGTCGTAGTACTCCTTCAGGACGGCGATGACCTCGGGCTTGGAGAACTCCTTGGGCACGGGCTTGCCCTCGCTCATGAGCTTGCGGAGGAGGGTGCCGGAAAGCAGCAGCCTGGCGCCTCCCTTGTAGTTGCCCTGTTCGTCGATGACGGCCTTGCTCTCGTGCGGGCAGGTCTTCATGGAGGCCATGGTGCCGCACTCGTAGCAGTAGAAGGTCCAGTCCATGCAGAGGGGCTTGAGCTGGAGGGCGTCGGGCGGGATCTCGAGGAAGATCTTCTGGGCGTCGAAGGGGCCGTAGTAGTCACCCACGCCGGCGTGATCGCGCCCCACGATGAGGTGGGAGCAGCCGTAGTTCTGCCGGAACACGGCGTGCAGCAGCGCCTCGCGAGGCCCGGCGTAGCGCATGTCCAGCGGGTATCCGGCCATGGCCACGCGCTCCTTGCGGAAGTACTTGTTGACCAGGGCGTCGATGGCCTTCACGCGGACGTCGGCCGGGATGTCGCCGGGCTTGAGCTTGCCCACGAGCTGGTGGATGTATACGCCGTCGCAGACCTCGATGGCGATCCAGGCCAGGTAGGCGTGCGAGTTGTGCATGGGATTGCGCAACTGTAGAGCGGCCACCGTGCTCCAGCCGCGCTCTTCGAACATCTTGCGGGCTTCGGCAGGGCGCTGATAGAGGCCCTTGAACTGCTCGGGGAAGTAGGACTCGGAGAGCACCTTCACGGGGCCGGCCAGGTTCACGTCGCCCTGCTCCATGACCATCTTCACGCCGGGGTGGGCCATGTCGGTGGTCTTGAAGACCTTCTGGCACTCGTAGGCCTTGTCGATGGTGTACTTCTCGGTCACCTTCATGGTGGCCATGAGCGTATTCGTCTCCGTGTCCCAGAGAGCCACCTCCTCGCCCGGCTTGATGGAGTCGGCGAGCTCCTTGGTGGCCGACAGCGTGATCGGAATGGGCCAGAAGAGGCCGTTCTTGCTGGGCATTTTGTACTCGTCGCAGACGCCCTTCCAGTCGGCATGGCCCATGAAGCCATCGAGGGGCGTGAAGCCGCCGATGCCCATCATGATCAGGTCGCCTGTTTCGCGGCTGGTGATGGGAACCCGCTTCAGGCCCTGGGCCTTCTTGATCTCTTCCTCCTTGGCCTTTCCTTCGAGCAGAAGGCACTTGAGTTCTTTACTGCCGTGTGGGGGTACCAGTTTGCTCATCGACAACCTCCTCGATAGTTGGCCTCGGCCGGTCCTTTGCGAACGATCGCCGCCACGGGCGGCATGGTGCGGAGCCCCCCTCCGCCAGGGCCTGACGTGGCCCCTAAGGCCCAACAGCCGTTCTCCGTCTCCAATCATAGGGTTCCCGCGTTGGGGTGGTTACCCGGCGCAGGCACGAAGGGGGTGAAATGTGTCAAATGGCTCGCGCCACTTTCCCGCCTCTCTCTAACCACTGGTAAACTAGCTGTTCCGGTGGCGGGCGAAATCACCAGCGATTGAGAGTAACGAATTGGTCCACTCCGGAGTGGCCAGGGCGTGCAAGTGGGTGTAGCTGGCCCATACGCGGCCCATGACCACGCCGTCACGGCCGGCCAGGGCGCCCGTTCCCCGCTTGACGGAACAGGCCGTGGGCGGTGGGGCTCCGGGCGCAAGAATCCTCGAATAGTGGAATTCATGGCCTTTCAGACGGGTTCCTGGTGCAAAGAACGGGTTCTCCTTGTCCACCTCCAGTTCGGCGTAGCCGTGGCCCTGCGGCTTCGCCGTCACCTCCACCTCGAAGGGAAGCACCCCCGCCATGGGGTAGCGCCCGCCTTGCCAGCGGAGGGCCTGGGAGAGGAACATGAGCCCTCCGCACTCCGCGTAGATGGGCAATCCCCTTTCGGCGGCCTGCCGTACGGAGGTGAGGAAGCTGACGTTCTCCGCCAGGGCGGCTCCGTGCGTCTCGGGGAAGCCTCCGCCGATATAGAGGGCCTGCAGTTCCGGAGGAAGGGCCTGGTCGCGCAGGGCCGAGAGGGGGACCAGTAGGGCGCCCCCCCGTTCGAGAGACTCGAGGTTCTCGGGATAGTAGAAGGTGAAGGCTGAATCGTGAAGGTAGCCGATCTTCACCGCCGCCGGCCCGGCGGGATGCCGGCCGGAGGGGACCGGAACCGGTAGGGGCGGGGCGGCCTCCGCGATGGCCGCGAGCCGGTCCAGGTCGAGGCGGCCTTCCAGGAGCCTCAGCAGGTTGCTCTCCAATTCTCCGATGCGTGGATGCTCGCTGGGGGTCACGAGTCCCAGGTGCCGTCCGGGGAGGAGGGCTTCCCCAGGCGCCCTAGGCAGCACGCCCAGGACGGGGATTGTGCAGGTCTCCTCGATGGCCTGGCGGAGGACCGCCTCGTGGCGCTTGCCTGCCACTTGGTTCAATACCACCCCGGCGAGGTGGAGGGCGGGGTCCATGGCCTGACAGCCCAGCACGTAGGCTGCGGCGGTGCGCGTGACCTTGGTCGCGTCGACGACGAGGATCACGGGGGATCGTAGGGCCTTGGCCAACTCCGCCGTGCTGTGCGTTCCGGCCGCATCGGCCCCGTCGTAGAGCCCCCGGTTCCCCTCGATCACATTCAGGCCTTCGCGGACGGCGTGGCGGCAGAAGGAGTCGGTGGCGACGTCGAATCCCATAAGGTAGCTGTCCAGATTACGGGCCGGGCGCCCCGAGGCCCAGGAGAGCCAGGCCGCGTCGATGTAATCGGGCCCCTTCTTGAAGGCCGCCACCTCCCGGCGGGCCCGCCCAAAGGCGAGGAGCAGACCGAGCGAGAGGAGCGTCTTCCCGGAGTCGCCGGCCAGTCCGGCCACCACGATGCGAGGCGCTTGATCCGCAGTCATAGGCCCTCTCCTGGTGAAAGACCGTAGCGGCGCATTTTTCTCAAAAGGGTGGAGCGGTGGATGCCGAGCTCCTTCGCCGCGCGGCTCCTGTTGTTGGCGTGGCTGGCGAGGGCGGCGCGGATCGCCTGCGCCTCCAGGCGCACAAGCCCTTGCCCCTCCCCCCCGGCCGGCTTGGCGGCAAACCCCGCGCACTCCGCCACGTGCGGCGGCAGGCACTCGATCTGGATCTCCGATTCGTTGCAAAGGATGAAGGCCCTCTCGATGAGGTTCTCCAGCTCGCGGATGTTGCCCGGGTAGTCATAGTGGAGCAGGGCGGAGAGGGCTTCCGGAGTGACGTCCAGGATGGGCTTGCCCGTCGCCTCGCGAAACCGCTGGATGAAGTGGCGGACGAGCAGGGGGATGTCTTCGGGGCGCTTGGAGAGGGCGGGCAGGGTGATCTGAAGGATGTTGAGGCGGAAAAAGAGGTCCTCCCGAAAGCTTCCTTCGCGAACCATGGCCTCCAGGTCCCTGTGGGTGGCCGCAATGACCCGCACGTCGGCCTTGAGGGTGAGGTTGGAACCGAGGGGCTCGTAGCTCTTCTCCTGGAGAAAGCGCAGCAGCTTGACCTGGAGGCTCTTCGGAAGGTCACCCACCTCGTCCAAGAACAGCGTGCCGCCCTCCGCTTGGGCGATGCGGCCCGCCTTGTCGCGTTTGGCGTCCGTGAAGGCGCCCCGCCGATAGCCGAAGAGCTCCGATTCCAGCAGGGTCTCCGGCAAGGCCGCGCAGTTGACGGCCACGAAGGGCCTGCGGCGCCTGGCCCCGTGGCTGTGGATGGCTTTGGCGAGCAGCTCCTTACCCGTTCCGCTCGCGCCGGTGATGAGGATCGTGCTGGTGCTCTCGGAAACCGCCGGCAGAATCTGAAAGATCCGGTTCATCGCCGGATTTTGGCTGACGATGTCCTCGAATTGATACTGGCCATCGAGTTTGCGCTTGAGCGCCTCCACGTGGGAGATGTCTCTGAACACCTCGACGCCGCCCAGGAGCTCGCCCTCGCCAGTCTTAAGGGGCGCGGTACTCAGGGCGACCAGCACCATCTGCCCGTTTTTGCGGTGGATGCGCACCCGGCCGTTCTGGGCCCTTTCCCCCGTAGCGATGCTCCGGCGCAAGGGGCAAACGGTCTTGCAGAGGTTGGTCCGGAAGATGGAGTCGCAGCGGCGCCCCAGGACCTCCTCCTCGCGAAATCCCGTGATTCGCTCGGCGGCTTTGTTGAAGGAGGTGATCAGCCCTGAAGGATCCACCGTGAAGATCCCCTGGTCCACCACGTCCAGTACGAGAGGGAAGTAACGGGAGTCCAGCTTCTTCTGGTCCATGCTTCAGCCCCCGGGGCCCGGGACCGCGCCTGCGGCTCCTTGATGGCCCTTGTAAAAAAGGCTAGGGCGTATGCGTAGCACATTGCAACACTGTCGCACGCCTCTGCCGCAGAGTGCGTCGTATGGCGCTCCTTTCGCCAAGGCCTCCCGCCTCCATCAGCACGGTCCGGTAACCTGAAACTTGTTGCGCCTGAGCCTGATGCGGTCCCCCGCAAGGGGTTTGGAGGAACGGCTCAGGCCGTGGCATCCGAAATGCACTGTGACAGACGGGGGCCGGAGAAGCACCAAAATCCCCGAATCGGCCCAAGAAAGAGAGCAGCCATGGCGTTGAAAGCGAGGCCGGAGCGCTACAAGGCCTTCTCCACCGGCCAGGTGGCCCGCTTCTGCTTCGTGACCCCGGAGACCATCTTGAACTGGATTCGGGCGAACCAGCTCAAGGCCCAGCGGACCGCCGGCGGGCAGTACCGGATCCGGTTGGAGGATTTGAGGACCTTCATGCTGGAGCGGGGCATGGAGACCGCCCTCCTGGACGAAGAGAAGGACGTGCGGCCCTACTGTTGGGAGTTCCACTGCCAGGGAAGCCTGCAAGGCGAGCCATGCGAGTCCTGCCTTATCCATCGATCGGGAGCTTTGAACTGCTGGCAGCTCCACGGCCTTCTGCCCTTGACCGCCCGGCGGTTCAGGGACTGCCAGGAGTGTGATTATTACCAGCGCTTTGCCCAAGAGCACGCGTTGGCCAGCGACGATGAAGAGGGTTAGTACCATCCACGGTTCTTTTCCGTAGGGGAGGTTCCATGGCACAGGATCAGCCCGCAGCGATCGGACAACAGGCGGCAAAGACGGCGGCGCCGGGGGCGCCGGCCGCCAGCCAGGCCAAGGGGCCGCCGCCGCTCTTGCCCCACCAAATCCTGGGAACGAGCTACTACGTGGAGCGCCTCTACCCGGGCGATAAGGTCAAGCGCTTCCTGGAGATCATGGCCGCCGTCCTCCAGAACAGCAACTACGGTCAGCTCTTGGACACCTATTCGCGGGTAGGGGCCAAGTGCGCCAACTGCGCCGTGGCCTGCCAGATCTACGTCAAAACCCGCGACCCAAAGGACGTGCCGTGCTACCGTTCCAACCTTCTACTTGAGATCTACCGGCGGCACTTCACCTTTCGGGGCGTGCTCCAGAGCAAGATCACGGGGAGCGTTTACCTCACCGACGAGAAGATCAGCGAGCTGGCGGAGTCGGTCTACCACTGCACCGCCTGCCGCCGCTGCTCCTTCGAGTGCCCCATGGGCATCGACCACGGCCTGGTCACCCACCTCTCCCGCTACATCCTGAGCGAGATGGACATCGCCCCCAAGGCTCTGGTGGTGGCGACGCGCGAGCAACTCGAAGGGAAAACGGGAAACACCTCCGCCATCCCCGTCCCGGCCCTTCTGGATACCCTGGAGTTCCTTCAAGACGACATCAAGGACGAAAAAGGCGTGGAGGTGAGCTTCCCGGTGGATCAGGAGGGACGGGAATTCGTCTTCTTCCCGGCCGTGAGCGACTACCTCCTGGAGGCGGAGACCCTCAAGGGGATCGCCGTCACCTTCCACGCCGCTGGGGAGACGGACCGCTGGACCATCGGCACGGGCTACTACGACGGCATCAACTACGGACTCTTCTACAGCGACTGGTGCGCCGAGCGTATCATCCAGAAGGAGATCGAGGAGACCAAACGCCTGAAGGGGAAGAAGATCCTCATCGGCGAGTGCGGCCACGCCTCCCGGAGCGCCAAGCTCTTCGTTCCCTCCTTCGGGGGCGGCAAGAACGCCCTGCCCGTCGTGAACATCATGGAGGTCACCCTGGACATGCTGAGGCGGGGAAAGCTCAAGCTCAACCCCGACGTCATCACGGAGCGGGTGACCTACCACGACCCCTGCAACATCGCCCGCACCGGGTGGATCATCGACCAGCCGAGGGAAATCCTCCGCTCCTTCTGCAAGAACTACGTGGACATGGAGCCCAAGGGGGCCAAGAACTACTGCTGCGGCGGGGGCGGCGGGACGGTCTCGGTGGACGAGATCCGCTCCTATCGCACCAAGACCACCGGCTTCATGAAGGCACAGCAGATCCGCGCCACGCAAGCGCACTACGTGGTGGCCCCGTGCGCCAACTGCAAGAAGCAGCTCAGGGAGGTCTGCGAGGACAACGGCCTGGAAGGGGTCGAGGTGGTAGGCCTCCACGACCTCATCTACAAGGCCATCGTGCTGTAAATTCTTCTGGGGGGACCGGCTCATGGAAAACGTCACTCACTTCGTCAGGGGGCCGCTGCTCCTCTTCGCCTTCATGGTGCTCTTCCTTGGACTGCTACGGCAGCTCGTCATCACCGCCGTGGAGCTCTGGAGGGCCTACGAGAAGGCCGGAGACCAGCGGGTGCCCGTCAGCTTTCTCTTCAAGCGAAGCCTCGGGTGGATCTTCCCGGTGAACGCGATGCGCGGGACCCGGACCTTCTACACCTTCGCCTCGCTCCTCTTCCACGCGGGGATGTTGCTCGTCCCCCTCTTCTTGGCGGGGCACGTGGAGCTGGTTCGGAGAGGCATCGGCCTCTCGTGGCCGACGCTCCCTCCCGGGGTGGCCGACGGCCTCACCTTGGCCGCCCTGGTGGGGCTGGCCTCCCTGGCCTTCCTCCGGCTGGCGGACCGCGCCTCCCGAACGCTCGGAACCTTCCAGGACTGGTTTTTGCTGGCCCTCTGTTTTACCGCCTTTCTATCGGGCTACTTCGTGGCCCACCCCTCCACCAATCCGCTTCCCTTCACGGTCATGTACCTCGTCCACCTGCTGAGCGCCGAACTGATCCTCCTCCTGCTCCCTTTCACCAAGCTGGCCCATGCGGCCCTCTTCCCCTTCACGAGGATCTCCTGGGAGCTGGGCTGGCACTTCGTCCCGGGCTCGGGCGAGCGGGTCCGCGAGGCCCTCGGAAAGGCAGGTGAACCGGTATGATCCAGAATCCCGCCATCCTGACGGACGTCACCAAGTGCATCGGCTGCGAGCAGTGCGTGGCCGCGTGCAAGAAGATCAACCACCTGCCGGCGGAGGGACCGCCTCCCCGTCCGGGCTCCACCCCCGACGGACTCTCGGCCGATCGCTGGACGACGGTCATCCGGAAACCCCATAACCACTTCGTGCGAAAGCAGTGCCGCCATTGCGAAGAGCCGGCCTGCGTCTCCGTCTGCCCCGTGGGGGCCCTTCAAAAGACGCCCGAGGGGCCCGTCATTTACGACAAGAGCATCTGCATGGGCTGCCGTTACTGTATGCTGGGCTGTCCCTTCGGGATCCCCCACTACGAGTGGACCTCCGTGGCTCCCTCCGTGCGCAAGTGTATCCTGTGCTACCCCAGCCTTAAGTCGGGCGCCATTTCGGAGCCGGCTTGCGTGGCGGCCTGCCCCACGAAAGCCACCATCTTCGGAACCCGCGAAGAGATGCTGGCGGAGGCGCACAGGCGCCTGGCCGCCGAGCCCAAGAAGTACATCCAGCGCGTCTGGGGCGAAAAGATCGTGGGCGGGACGTCGGTCCTCTACATCGCCGACATCTCCCTGGATTTCCTAGGCTGGAACGACAGCAAGGAGCTGACCGACAAGCCCCTTCCCCAGAAGACGTGGGCGGCTCTCAAGCTCGTTCCCTTTGAATTCGTGGGCATGGGGGCCCTGATGGGAGCCATCTACTGGATCATCGAGCGCCGCCGGGCACTGGCCGGGCAGCATTCGGACAGCACGGACGCGGGGCGGGAGGAGGGGGGCCATGGAAAATAGGCGCATCTTCATCTTCAAGGGAATCCTCTGGCTCATCTGCGGCCTGGCCGCGGCCGTGGCCATCCTGCGCTACGCCTTCGGCCTGGGAGCCGCCACGGCCCTCTCCGACACCACGCCCTGGGGGCTGTGGGTCGGCTTCGACGTGATGGGCGGCGTGGCCCTGGCGGCGGGCGGCTTCGTCATCGCCGCCATCGTCCACATCTTCCACGAGGAGCGCTATCACGCCGCGGCGCGGCCGGCCATCCTGACGGCCTTTCTGGGGTATGGCGCCGTGGCCGTGGGCCTTCTCTTCGACCTGGGCCTGCCCTGGCACATCTGGCACCCCATCATCTTCTGGAACATTCACTCGGCGCTCTTTGAGGTGGCCTGGTGCGTCATGCTTTACCTGACGGTCCTCGCCCTCGAGCTGGCACCCACCATCCTCGAGCGGACGCCCTTCCAGAAGGCTTACCGATTCTTCTCCAGGCTCGCGCTACCCATCATGATCTTGGGGATCATGCTCTCCACCTTGCACCAATCGTCGCTGGGCTCTCTCTTGCTCATCATGCCCTTCCGCGTCTACCCGCTCTGGTACAGCCACCTCCTGCCCGAGCTTTTCTTCGTCTCGGCCATCTGCCTGGGCCTCAGCATGGTCATGTTCGAGTCCTCCATCACCTCCTGGCTCTACCGGCGCAAGCCCGAGCTGGACATGCTGTCGGGGCTCGCCAAGATCGCCGCCTGGGCGCTCTCCTTCTATCTCGTCTTCAAGCTGGCGGACCTGTTTGCGCAACACAAGCTGGGGCTGATGTTCGCGGGCACCTGGGAGAGCAACCTCTTCCTCTTCGAGATGCTCATCTCCACGGTCTTGCCCATGATCCTCTACTCATTGCCAGCGGTTCGCCGCTCGCCCACGGCTCTCTGGCTCACCTCGCTCATGTCGGTGCTGGGCTTCGTCTTGAACCGCATCGACGCCTCGGGCATCTCCCAGGTCTGGGCCACGCGGAGCTTCTACTTCCCCGCCTGGACGGAGTTTGCCATCAGCCTGGGCATCGTCTCCGCCTGCGGACTCGTCTTCTTCTTCATCCAGGAACACTTCCCCGTGGACCCGCACGAGCTGGAGGCGATCGAGCGGGAGCGAGCCATGGTGGAGAGGTCGACCCCCCGCTTCGCCCCCTTCACGCAGGTCTGGCTGGGGGAGGGCTGGCGGAAGTCCCTGCGGGTTTACTCCATGCTCTTCGTGCTGGCCATGGCCGTGGGGCTGACGCTCGCCCCCAAGAGCCAGCCCGCCGTCATGGAGAGGGCCCGCCGGGCCCGGGGCGAGGCCATACTCAGGGTGGGGAACGGGCCGCGCTACGTCTACTTCGATCATAAGCGCCACCAGGACGATAACGGGGGCAAGCAGTCCTGCGTCCTCTGCCACCACCTTCACATGGCGGGAGACGTGGGAACGCCCTGCAGCGAGTGCCACCGGAGTCTCTATACTCCGACCGACATCTTCAACCACGACCGGCACGTGGCGAGGCTCGGAGGCGACGCCTCCTGCGTGAAGTGCCACGGCAAGGAGAGGCCGGTGAACCTTGCGGTCGTCAAGAAGTGCTCGGACTGCCACGAGAAAGACATGATGACGAAGAACCCCGTGGTCAAGGTCTTCGACGCGCGGAGGGCCTGTAGCTATAAGGATGCGATGCACAAGATGTGCATTCCGTGCCACGTGAAGAAGGCCTCCGACCCCAAGCTGAACAAGCCGAACCTGGGCCGGTGCGGCGCGTGCCACGACTCAGGAACGGAGTCGGAGAAGATCTACCTGGCGGCCTTTCCACCGCAGCCCGAGGGGGCCGCCCGGCCATGACCCCCGCGGAAGCCGCCAACAGGGGGCCGCTGCGGGTTCTCGTGGTGGACGACGAGGAGGACATCGTGGAGTACCTCTCGGCGGTGCTCGAGGACAACGGCTTCATCGCCATCGGTGCCAGCAACGCCGATGCCGCCCTCGAGGCCGCCGAGAGGGAGCCGCCCGATCTCATTCTGCTGGATATCATGATGCCCGGCCATTCGGGGCTGTCCCTCTACAAGGAGCTTCGCCGAAGGGAGGCGACCGCCAAAGTGCCGGTGCTGATCATCAGCGGATATTCGAAGGAGGAGGACTTTCAGAAAACCGCCCTCCAGCAGCTCTCGGCCGAACAGCTTCCGATGCCGGATGGATACCTTGAGAAGCCCATCTCCGTTCCCAACTTGCTCGTTCGCCTGAGCGCGCTCTTCGACCGGAGCTGAGGAGGTTTGCCGTGGGTGAGATCCAGGATCTGCTGCACGACCACCTCTTCGAACAGGCCCCCATCATGGTGGCCGTCCTCGATGCCGGCTTCGAGATTGTGGAGGCCAACGGCCGCTTCAGGGAGGTCTTCGGGCCGTGGAACGGGAAGCGCTGTTATGAACTCCTGAAGCGGCGGGACGCCCCTTGCGAGCGCTGCATGGCCGCATGGACCTTCGAAGACGGAAAGGTCAGGGTCTGCGACGACCGGTTGCACATGGGCGGAGATGTGACGTCGCATTTCGTGGTGCGGGTCGCCCCCCTCGGCTCCGGAGCCAGGCCAGGGCCACCCTACCTCGTCTGGATCGGGTCCAACGTGAACGAGGCCAGCAGCCTTCGGCACGAGAATGAGCTGCTGTTCGAGAGGGCCCCCTCCTACATCACCGTGCTGGACCGCGACCTCCAAATCGTGAGAGCCAACCGCAAGATGCGGGAGACCTTCGGCCGGGCCTGGGGCAAACGGTGTTACCAAGTCTACAAGCGCCGGGACCGGCCCTGCCGGGAATGTCCGGCGCTCATGGTTTTCGAGGACGGGCAGGATCACACCTCCAGCCAGGTGGGGATGTCGGCGTCGGGAGAGGAGACGCACTACGTCGTGACGGCCTCTCCGCTCTCCCGTGAGGCGGGCGATCCCAACGGCAGGGTCAACTTCGTGATCGAGATGGCCACCGACGTCACCCATTTGCACAACCTGGAGAAGGAAAAATTGGAGGCGGAACGGATGGCGGCCGTGGGCCAGACCGTGGCGGGGCTCGCGCACGGCATCAAGAACGTCCTCATGGGGCTCGAGGGCGGGATCTACGTCATGCAGTCGGGGCTCAGCAAGAACGAAACGGAGAGAGTGCAGCGCGGCATGGAGATGCTGAGCCGGAACGTGGAGAAGATCTCGGCCCTGGTGAAGAACCTGCTGGGGTTCTCGAAGGGGCGCGTCCCCTCCGTCGCCCTCGTGGATCCAAACGCCCTGGCCCGCGAGGTGCTGGAGCTCTTTCGGGAAACGGCGGGCAAATCGGGCGTACGGCTGGCCGGCCATCTCCAGCCGGGCCTCGCCCCGGCACCGCTGGATGCTGAGGGCATCCACACCTGCTTGTCCAACCTCATCTCCAATGCCATCGACGCCTGCCAGACGAGCGAGAAACCGGGCTGCCAAGTGCGGCTCGCCACCTCTGAGGAGAAGGGCGTCCTCGTCTTCGAGGTCTCCGACGACGGTTGCGGCATGGACTACGAGGTCAAGAAGAAGATCTTCACCACCTTCTTTACCACCAAGGGTGCGGGGGGTACGGGCCTGGGGCTCCTTCTGACGCGCAAGATCGTGCAGGAACACGGGGGCAGAATCCTGGTAGAATCCCAAGAGGGCCAGGGCACTTCGTTTCGGATTCTGTTGCCGCGGGAGAGGCTGCCGAAGCCCGCTGGCCCAGGCGAGGACAACGATGGAAATGCGGCCGGGCCGAGGTGAACCGCCGTACGGAGGAGGGATTCCATGACCATATCGCAGGGCAAGCGGGTGCTGGTGGTGGACGACGAGGAGGACGTGCTGTTCTTCCTGAGTACGGCACTTAAGGACGCCGGGTTTCAGGTGGAGACGGCTTCGAGCGTGGATGAGGCCATGGAGAAGATAAAATCCAACTCCCCCGACTGCATTTCACTGGATATGGTGATGCCGGGCAAATCGGGGGTCGTCCTCTTTCACGAGCTGCACAAGAATCCCCTTTGGAGCAAGATTCCGGTCCTGTTCTTGACGGGCCACGCCAGGGAAGAGAAGGTGCGTAAGGACCTGGACGCCGTGGCTTCGCTCGCCGAGAGCACCATGTCGGGTCCAGCCACCTACCTGGACAAGCCGGTCACGGCCGCCAAGTTCGTGAAGGCCATCGCCGCCGCGATGCGCATCGATCTGCCCGAGACCAGCTCCCAGCCGCACGACTCGGAGAGGGATGAGCTGCAAGAACTCATCAAGAAGGCGGATCCGGAAGCCCTCAAGGAGGCGATCCGCGTTCTCAAGTCGCGGCCTCGGCAGGGATAGGCTCCAGCGACCCTTCGGCGGCCGCTCCGGTCAGCGCGGGCCGTGGTTTTGGAGCGCGCACTGAAAGCTCAGGAATGGGTTGGATGGGGCCCGCCGGCACGAAGGGGCTTCATCGCCGCATTCGCTGGGCCCTCTGGCTCGGAGAGAGGGAGCCGACCCCCCCCAAATTCCGCGGTCGAAAGAGAACCTCCCTTCGGTGGTTCGGGTGGTTCATGGGCGAAAGGCTTTCCCTCCCCAAGGGGGAGTACCCCTCTTTCGCGCTCCGCGGGCGGAGCCTCCCCCCGCCCTCGGCCCATTCTTCCCTCCGATCCAGTCCGGGTTTGAATGCCCCCAATCCCCTGACTGTCCAAAACATTTCCAGCACACCCCAAGGCGCCTTGCCTTCCGGCGCGTCGCGCGGGGCGCTCCCCGAGGCGCGGCTCAGCCCAGAAGGCGGCGCACTTCGGCGAGCAGATCCCCCGGTTTCACCGGTTTTTCGAGGTAGCCTTCGGGAGCGGGCACCTGCGAGCGGGTGGAGATGAACTGCTTGAACTCATGGGAGACTCCGGTCACGATCACCACTGGGATCTTGGAGAGGACGGGATCCTCCTTCATTTTTCGGTAAGCCTTGACCCCCGTCATCTCGGGCATGGTGATGTCCAGGGTGACCAGGTCGGGGTGCTCCTTCAGCACCTTCTCCATGGCCTCTTCGCCGTTGAAGGCTTCGAGCGCCTCATAACCGCTGTCCCTCAGCACCGACGCAAGGTAGGTGACCACGTCCGGCTCGTCATCCACAACAAGGATCTTCTTCGCCATTTTGGATCCCCCTTTAAGGGTCGGTGAGAAGCGAGAGGCGACAGCTAAATGGCGAATGGGACATGGGCCTCTACCCCGCCCCTCTTTTTCGCTGTTTGCTTTTTACTTCCTGCTCCTCACTCTTCACCGCCTCAGTGCCACGCCCATTCGATGAAGCCCGGCTTCACGTCCGCCATGGCGTTGACGATGAGCTCCACGAGACCTCCGTAAAGGATCTTATGCTTCTCCCACAGGTCGTAGTAGGCCAGCATGTCGCGGAACTGGCCCTTGCAGTTGCTGCACGGGGCGCAGAGGTACTTGGGGATGGAGGGGTCCAGGCAATCGGAGAAGGCGTTCAGGACCTGCTGCAGCTTCTTCCGGCCGGCCACCTGGAACCGCCAGTCTTGGAAGTTATTGCCGCTCATGATGGCAAACCCGGAGCCGCCGCCGCAGCAGTAATTGTCCACTCCGTGCGGCCACATCTCGCGGAACTGGGGGCAGATCTTGCGGATGACCTCCCTCTGGGGTTCCACCACGCCCATGAGCCGCACTAGGTTGCACGGGTCGTGCAGGGTCACCGGGAAATCGTTCCGGCTGGGATCGAGCTTAATGCGGTCATTCATCACGATGTCTCTGAGGAGGGTCATGGAGGATTCGCGGGGGATGTTCAGGTCTCCCGTGAGGACGCGGTCGGCGATGACGGAGAGGGCTTTGTGCGCGTGGCCGCACTCGCCCAGGACGATTTTCTTGACCCCCAGCTTCTTGGCGGCCTCGGCGTGCTTGATGGCCACCCGGGCGAACTGGGCATCGTCGTACCAGAGGCCGTAGTTGATGGAATCGTACGCCGCCAGCTCGGAGGAGAGGGTCCAGGTGATGCCGGCGGCGTTCAAGATCACCGCGAAGGCCCCCGGGTTCTCGGGCCAGGCCATGATCTCGCCCGCGTTGTGGATCAGCAGAACCTCGGCGCCCGCAACGTCCCATGGCGTCTCCACCTTGATGCCCGTCTTCTCGGTCATATCTTCGTCGATGAACTCGATGTTGTCCTTCACCACCAGCGAGCTCATGCCCGTCGAGGAGCCCACCTTGAGCTGGAGCACCGAACCGTTGTCGTGACACTCCTTGGCGCTGATCCCCATCTCCATGCTGAAGAGCTTGCGCAGCTCGTGCCCCACGAGGCCGTTGTCCGCCCCTATGGGGCAGGTCTGGGCGCAACGGCGGCAGAGGTTGCAGCGGTAGGAGAGCTCCGCAAGGCGCGCCACCAGCGGCCAGTTGACCGTGACCTCCCCGTGCTGCCAGGCGGAGAGGAGCCCGCCGTGCTTGACGTGCTTGAAATAGAGCCGGCGGAGGATCTCCGAGCGGTAGGTGGGGCGGTAGATCTCATTCTGGCCGCTCGCCTCGTAGATGTGGCACGCGGAGGAGCAGGTTTGGCACTTGGCGCAGTGCTCCATGGTGAGGACCAGCGGCTGGAGGAAGGTCCAGTTGTTCTCGCGGCTGAAGAGCTTGTCGAGGCCGGCGAGGAACTTCTGGACCAGCTCGTCCTCCTCCTCCTTCGTCTTCGGTTGCGGGATGTTGAGGGCGCAAGTATCATCCAGGCCGCACTCCACGGCGGCCTTGGTTTTATCGGAGAGAGGCTTCCAATCCGGAGTGCTGGCCGGGTCTTGAAGAGGGGGCGGCAGGGGCATCAGCTCCTCCTTCGCGACGTGGGTCAAGGGGACTCTGTCCTGCCGCGACATCTCCGATAGCCTGATCTTCTCCTTCATTTCTTCCCCCCTTCCCACGGATTGGTCGTGGCGACGTCGGCCCAGCTCCGCTTGCCGTCGGCCGTCACGTGAGGGGCCGACCAGGTCGGACGGTAGGTCAGGTATTCCGCGAGCTTGGCCGCGATCTTGGGGTTGTTGGCCGTGGCGGCATCGTCCCACCGGACGGAGTGGTAGGTGAAGTACTTGGCGATGAAGTGCGACATGTGCGTGAGCGGAATGTAGGCGGCGAGCAGGGCGCAGAGAACGATGCCGGCACACCACAGGCCCGGAAGCGAGAGGCGGGTGTCGAAGGTCAACCAGGCCACGGTGAGGCGGACCACCCCGGGGGCTTGGGGGCCTCGCAGCAGATAGCCGGCGGCCATGAAGGCGAAGGCCGCCAGAAAGAAGCAGAGGTTGAAAAGGTCGCCCGGCGTCGTGTAGTTGGCGAGGTCGGGATCGGTCAGCCGGCGTACGAGAAGGGCCACCGCGCCGGCGAAGGCCAGGACGCTGCCCGCCACTCCAGAGATCAGGTACATCCAGTGCAGGGCCAGCCCCAGGCCGCCGGCCATGGCGGCCGGCGCGGCCAGCGTCAGCACGGCCGCGAGTACCACCAGCCCCACGGTCCCGATGAGCAGGTAGAGGCCGAAGTGAAAGAGGAAGGAGCGGTACCACAGCTTCCGGTTGAACTCGTGGAGCGCCTTCAGGAAGAGCATCTCGGGCACCATAAAGGAGAGCTCCCCAACCAGATTGAAACTGGAGGGGTGCTTCCACCAGTCCAGCTGTTCGAAGTAGGAGCCCCCGTGCTGGACCCGCGCGGCCTCTTCGTGAGGCACGGGGTAGAGTTCCCAGCGCAGGTGGATGGGGGCCTTGGCGTACATCACGGCCCGGGCCACGCAAGCTATCAGGAAGACAGCCGCACACAGGTAAAGAACTCCGTAGACTACCGCCGTCATGATGGCTCTACCCCCGTCAGAAGGCGGCCGTCGGTTCCGCCGTGAGGCCGGGCCAGGGCCGCCGTGTCCAGTAAGGCTGCACCGCGCATCTCGGCGGGGCCGCTCCTCCTTAGGACCTTTAATATAGGGCTCGGCAGCCGTGGTGAAGCATGGATTCTTTTTTGTTTTTGGGTTTTTGGGGTATTTGCCGCACGCGGAGGAGGTCGCCCGCCACGGGCTGATCGGCAGAAGGACGGTATGACCGATGTGTCAAATTGGTTCATGGGGTTGCCGTGCGGTGGCTGTCCGCCACGGGGTGTGGCCGCGAAGCGATGCTCGGGATGCTCCACAAGGGAGAAACGCGGCAGGAGCCCGAAGGGGAAACCGACCGCTCCCTCGGGCAGTGCCAGCGGAGCGCGAATAAGAGGGCTCTCCCCGTGCTGGAGGCCGAGCCCTGCCCCTTGCGCCACCCGCGCCGCCGAAGGATGAGCCATTCGGTCACGGACCCAAATTCCGCGATGGATTGGTCTCACCTTCGGCGCTGCAGGTGCTTTCCGAGGGAAAGGCTTTTTCTCCCAAAGGGGGAGGGGGGCTTTTCTTTCGCGTTCCGCTGGCAAAGCCAGACGGAACGCTCGGTTTGCCTTTCGGGTCTTTCGCGTTCCGCTGGCGAAGCCAGGCGGAACGCTCGGCTTGTCCTTCGGGGCCCTCCTCGCTCCAAGGGCTTGGCCCGCGGAGCCTCACCCCACCCTTGGCGCATTCTTCCCCCGGCTCCAGTCCGGGGTCC
>Ga0078972_1007429_pt1 | contig 24350 bp, 15 predicted proteins | sample YelNatPaOPGAMG01_FD_67568 | JGI IMG/M metagenome (GOLD analysis project Ga0078972, IMG submission 67568) | Hot spring thermophilic microbial communities from Obsidian Pool, Yellowstone National Park, USA - OP-RAMG-01 (SPADES assembly) (version 2) | ecosystem: Environmental > Aquatic > Thermal...
AGACGATGCCCAGCCACGCCAGCTTGCGGCTGATTTCGCGCTTGAACGCCGGGTCGGTGATGCGCGCGGCGACGATGCCGCCGACCACCGCCGTCATGGTGAACATGAACGCCGTGCGCATGGCCAGCTGCGCGAAGGTGTTGGCACCATAAAAGCCGTTGAGGTAGCCGCCTTCGGTGAACCAGACCTCTTTGCCCGGCACCAGCATGAACGACAGAATGCCCAGGATGATGAGCATGGTGGTGTACGACGCCATGCCGAAAATCAGCGCAATGCGCATATGCGTGCGCTGATCGACGCGGCCGACGAGGTAGATCACGAGGTAGACGCCGACCACCTCGATGACGAAAAACACCCACTCGGTGGCCCATTTCCACACAAAACTGTGGATCAGCGCCGAAATGCCGCGCGGGCTGGCGACCGTGGTCGTGAACCAGATGCCCGGCCCGGTGATCGAGCCGATGACATACGAAAACACCAGCAGGAACATGCCGTACTTGCGGATGTAGTCCAGCAGTTGCGGCTGATTGCGGCGGTAGGCGAGCACCGCCAGGTAGGCGAACAAAATGGCCGCGCCCACCGAGGTGTGCGATGCCAGCACGTGAATCGTGGCCATGATGCCCACGACCCAACCACTGCCCACTCCGGGTTCGTACCAGGTGGGATAAAGCCCGATCCAATCCATTTCGGCTCCTCGATCCGCAACATGGGATGCTGCGTTGTTGCAATTAGCGACAAGTTGTTACGAATCGGAGTATCCAGAGCCGAAGACAATAGGGATTTGACGGTTCGCAAAGTGACAAAGCAGACTTGCACGTTTCCTGATATGTGCGTGACTGCAGTCACATTTGGGAAAAAACAGCTCAAGCATCAGGGTTTGCCCTGATTGAGCAAGCATGGAAACTTATTACGGAGCTTGATTGCGCCGGATTGGGGTAAAAAATCGGTTTGACCCCGGACAAAGCAATCGGGCTCGGCCGCGCGCAAGAAATGGGCAGCGGGCTGGCCGCCTGACGTTCAGCGCTGGCCGATGGCGGCGTTGGCGAACACACCGCGAGCCGTGCGCGGTTCGCTGCGCCAGTATTGCGGCGGCACCTTGACCTGCGCGCCCAGTGCAGCCGCGGCGTGCCACGGCCAGCGCGGATTCCACAGCAGCGCGCGCGCCAGCGCGACCAGGTCGGCGCTGCCGTCGTCGATCACCGTCTGCGCCTGCTCCGGTTCGGTGATCAGGCCGACGGCGATGGTCGGCAGGCCGCACGACGCCCTGACCGCGCGCGCCAGCGGCACCTGATACCCGGGACCGATGGGGATCTGCTGTTTGGGCGACAAACCGCCGGAGGAGACGTCGATCCAGGCACAGCCGCGCGCTTTGAGTGCGTCGGCCAAGGCCAAGGTTTGTTCCAGATCCCAGCCGCCGTCGACCCAGTCGGTGGCCGAGACGCGCACACCCAGGGGGATGGCAGGGGCAAGCGCCGCGCGCACGGCGTCGAACACCTCCAGCGGAAAGCGCAGCCGCCCGTCCAGGCCGCCGCCGTAAGCATCGTCGCGCAGGTTGGACAATGGCGAGAGAAACTGGTGCAACAGGTAACCGTGCGCACAATGCAGTTCGATGGCTTGCAACCCGAGCCCGGCGGCATGCTGCGCTGCCCGAACAAACGCGGTGCGAATGCGCTCCAGACCGGCGCGGTCCAAAGCCTGCGGCGCGGCTTCGTGTTCACCGTGCGGTATGGCCGAAGGCGCTACCGGCTTCCAGCCGCCCTGCGATGCGGTGAGGAGCTGGCCGCCATCCCACGGCCGCGCGCTCGACGCTTTGCGTCCGGCGTGGCCGAGTTGGATGCCGATGGGCATGTCGCTGAAGGTGCGGATGTCGTCGAGCACCGCGCGCAACGCGGCGACGTTGTCTGCCGAGTACAAACCGAGGCAGCCCGGAGTGATGCGGCCGATGGCCTCGACCGCGGTGGCCTCGATGATCAACAAGCCGGCGCCGCTTTGCGCCAATTGACCCAGGTGCACGCGGTGCCAGGCGGTGGCGCAGCCGTCGACAGCGCTGTATTGGCACATCGGGCTGACGACGATGCGGTTGCGCAGAACCAGGCTGCCTAGAGAGAAAGGCGAAAACAGCGAAGAAGACATGATGCGGGTCGAAGGTGCTGAAAGCCGCCATTTTGACGCGTGATGCGCCAGTGTGCAGAAGACGGCCGCGGCTCAAGCCGCAGACAGCGGCAGGGGATGGACCTGGCCGTGGTGCAAGCCGCACAAATCGGCCATGCGGCGCAGCACGGCGGCGTCGCCATTGGTGTAGAGCAGCGGGGGGCGCGCGTGTGCCGGCACGGCGTGCGCCCACAGGCGCGCGGCTTGGCGGGCGACGGGTTCGGCGGTGTCGAGCAGATGCACGTGCGCGCCCAGCTCGGCCTGGATGTGTTGCGCCACCAGTGGGTAGTGCGTGCAGCCGAGCACCACGGTGTCGCAACCAGCGGCGCGCAGCGGAGCACAGACCGTGGCGAGCAGTTGGCGCAGCGCCGGGTCGTCGAGTTCGCCGCGTTCGATCGCAGCGGCCAGCCCAGGGCAGGGTTGCAGCACGGGGGCGATCTGGCCGGCGTGGGTGTGCAACAGCGCACGAAATTTGGCGCTGCGCAGGGTCGATGGTGTGGCCATCACTCCCACGCGCTGGTTGCGGCTGCGCGCCAGCGCGGGTTTGACCCCAGGTTCGATCCCGACGAACGGCACGTCGAATTCGGTGCGCAACGTGGAAATCGCTGCCGCGGTGGCCGTGTTGCAGGCGATGACGATCAGCCGCGCGCCTTGGCCGAGCAAAAACCGGGTGATGTCCCGCGCGCGCTGCAGGATGAAAGCGTCGCTGCGGTCGCCGTACGGAGCATGCGCCGAGTCGGCGACGTAGATCAGCGGCACGCCCGGCATTTGCGCATGCAGCGCGCGCAGCACGGTCAGCCCGCCGACGCCGGAGTCGAATACGCCGATCGAGGCGGTGGCACTCATGCTGACTGTTTCGCAATGCCGTTACGCCGCTGCGCGCAAGCCGGGCACAGACAAGCGACACCGCGGCAACAAATCGGGATTCGCGCCAACGTCTGCGCAGCGATTTCGACTGAGCTGCACCAGCAGTCGGCCATGCTGGCGCTGCCGTGAGCGCGAGCGCAACCGTTGGCCTGCCCGCAAAGTGGGCAACGTGCTGGGTCGCAGGGCAAGACCGGCATTGGCTGCTCAGACGGCGGCCACCGGCACGCCGACGATGCGCGCGCGCCACTGCGCCGGGCCGGTCTGGTGCACCGAGGTGCCGCGGGCATCGACCGCAACCGTCACCGGCATGTCCTGCACGGTGAAGGCGTAGATCGCCTCCATGCCCAGATCCTCGAACGCGACCACGCGCGCGGCCTTGATCGCCTTGGCCACCAGGTAGGCGGCGCCGCCGACGGCCATGAGGTAGGCGCTGCCGTGCTTGCGGATGGCCTCGATGGCCTGCGGGCCGCGCTCGGCCTTGCCGATCATCGCGATCAGCCCGGTCTGCGCCAGCATCATCTCGGTGAATTTGTCCATGCGCGTGGCGGTGGTCGGGCCGGCCGGGCCGACGACTTCGTCGCGCACCGGGTCGACCGGGCCGACGTAGTAAATCACCCGGTTGCTGAAGTCCACCGGCAGCTTGTCGCCGCGCGCCAGCAGGTCGGCGATGCGTTTGTGCGCGGCGTCGCGGCCGGTGAGCAGCTCGCCCGACAGCAGCAGGGTCTGGCCCGGCTGCCAGCTCGCCACCTCTTCGCGCGTGAGGGTGTCGAGGTTGACGCGGCGGCTTTTGGCGTAATCCGGCTGCCAGTTGACGTCGGGCCAGAGGTCGAGCGGCGGCGGGTCGAGGTAGACCGGGCCGCTGCCGTCGAGCACGACGTGGGCGTGACGGGTGGCGGCGCAGTTGGGGATCAGCGCCACTGGTTTGCTCGCGGCGTGGCAGGGGGCGGTCTTGATCTTGACGTCCAGCACCGTGGTCAGCCCGCCCAATCCCTGCGCGCCAATGCCCAGCGCGTTGATTTGCTCAAACAACGCGATGCGCATTTCCTCCAGCTTGTTTTGCGGCCCGCGGGCGAGCAGCTCGCTCATATCGATTGGCTCCATCAGCGCTTCCTTGGCCAGCAGCATGGCTTTTTCCGCCGTGCCGCCCACGCCGATGCCCAGCATGCCCGGCGGGCACCAGCCCGCGCCCAGGGTCGGCACGGTCTGCAGTACCCAGTCCTCGATCGAGTCGCTCGGGTTCATCATGACGAACTTGCTCTTGTTCTCGCTGCCGCCGCCCTTGGCCGCGACGGTGAACGCCAGCTTGTCGCCCGGCACGAGTCGCACGTTGACCACCGCCGGGGTGTTGTCGCCGGTGTTCTTGCGCGCAAAGATCGGGTCGGCCAGCACCGAGGCGCGCAGCGGGTTGTCCGGGTGGGTGTAGGCGTCATGCACCCCGGCGTTGATCACCGCCTCCAGCCCGTCGTCGAAGCCTTCCAGCCGCACATCGACTCCCAGGTCGACGAACACATTGACGATGCCCGTGTCCTGGCAGATCGGGCGGTGGCCGATGGCGCACATGCGGCTGTTGGTGAGGATCTGGGCGATGGCGTCCTTGGCCGCGGGCGACTGCTCGCGATCAAAGGCGCGCGCCAGGTGGGCGATGTAATCGGCCGGGTGGTAATAGCTGATGTATTGCAGCGCCGCGGCGATGCTCTCGCGCAGGTCGGCGGCGCGGATGGTGGTGGTCATGGTCGGTGTGAACGGTGTGTTGATGGTGTGAAAAAAGCGGCTTGGATGTCGGGCCGCCGAGAAACGAGGAATCAATGCTCGGGCACGTTGTCCTGCGCATGGCCGATGTGCATGGTGCGGGTCATCACCCGGTCGGTGTAGGCAATGGCCAGCGCCGACAGCAGAAACACCACGTGGATGCTGGTCTGCGCCACCAGCGCCTTGACGCTGTAGGCATCGGCGTTGATGAAGGTGCGCAGCAGATGGATGGAGGAAATGCCGATGATGGCCATCGCCAGCTTGACCTTGAGCACCGAGGCGTTGACGTGCGACAGCCACTCGGGTTGATCCGGGTGGCCTTCGAGGTACATGCGCGACACGAAGGTCTCGTAGCCGCCGACGATGACCATGATGAGCAGGTTGGCGATCATCACCACGTCGATCAGGCTGAGCACCACCAGCATGATGGTGGTTTCGGTCAGCTTGGGCGGGCCGACGTGCGCCGCCGCAGCGGCGGCCGCTGCAGCGCCTTCGGGCGGCAGCGGGTTGCGCACCGCCACGGCTTCGAGCAGATGCGCCAGCGCGGTCTGGTTGCCGGCGGCGGCGCCGACCAGGTCGATCAGCTCGACCCAGAAATGAAACACGTACACGCCCAGCGCCAGGATCAAGCCGACGTACAGCGGCAGCTGCAGCCAGCGGCTGAGAAACAGCAGCCGCGGAATGTAGGGGATGTGTGGCAGATCGGGCGGTTGCGTCATGGGTATTTTCGGGGCGTTGACTGGCATGGCTGGCTCGATGAAAAGATTTTAGAGGCGCGGCAGGCATGGCAGACTCTTGCCTGCCGCGGTTGCACGCGTCAGCGCTGCGTAAGCGCGCAAAATTCACATAGCGTTGTTTTTTGCGCCCTTTTTTGCGGCTACATTTCAGAACCAAGGAGACTGTCATGAGCGACACACCGGCACAAGCACACGAACGCAAGGTGTATTACCCCGGCGCACAAACGGTGCAATCCGCCCGCATATCTGGCATGGAGGCCTACCGGGCGCTTTGCGCCGAGGCGCAGGCCGACTACACCGGATTCTGGGCACGGCTGGCGCGTGAGCACCTGCACTGGCAACAACCCTTCACCCGTGTGCTCGACGACAGCCATCCCCCGTTTTTCAAATGGTTCGACGACGGCCGGCTCAACGTGTCGTACAACTGCCTGGACGTGCATGTGCAGGCGGGTCAGGGAGGCAAAACCGCGCTGGTATTCGAAGCCGACGACGGCGCCGTCACCCGCGTCAGCTACCAGGAACTGCTCGACAGAGTCTGCCGCTTTGCCAACGCACTCAAGGCGCTGGGGGTGAAAAAGGGCGACCGCGTGGTGATTTACATGCCGATGTCGGTCGAAGGCGTGGTCGCCATGCAGGCTTGCGCGCGTATCGGCGCGACGCACTCGGTGGTGTTCGGCGGCTTTTCCGCACAATCGTTGCACGACCGGGTGCAAGACGCCGGGGCAGTGCTGGTCATCACCGCTGACGAGCAGCGCCGCGGCGGCAAATCGCTGCCGCTCAAAGCCATCGTCGATGAAGCGTTGGACATGGGCGGCTGCGAAACGGTGCGCCACGTCGTGGTCTACCGCCGCACCGGGGCAGACTGTGCATTCCAGGCAGGGCGCGATCTATGGATGCACGAACTCTCGGCAGCGCAATCGGCCGATTGTCCGCCCGAGTGGATCGAGGCCGAGCACCCGCTGTTCCTGCTCTACACCTCCGGCTCGACGGGCAAACCCAAGGGCGTGCAGCATTCCAGCGCCGGCTACCTGCTGTGGGCCAAGCTGACCATGCTGTGGACCTTCGACATCCGGCCTGAAGACTTGTTCTGGTGCACCGCCGACATCGGCTGGGTCACCGGCCACACCTACATCACCTACGGCCCGCTGGCCTGCGGTGCGACCGAAGTGGTGTTCGAAGGCGTGCCCACTTACCCCGACGCCGGGCGGTTCTGGAAAATGATCGAACAACACCAGGTGAGCATTTTCTACACCGCGCCCACGGCGATTCGCTCGCTCATCAAAGCCGCCGAAACCAACCCGGCAGTCCATCCGCGCAACTACAAACTCGACAGCCTGCGCATCCTCGGCACCGTCGGCGAACCGATCAACCCGGCGGCCTGGGAGTGGTACTACGAGAACATCGGCGGCGGGCGCTGCCCGGTCGTCGACACCTGGTGGCAAACCGAAACCGGCGGTCACATGATCACCCCGCTGCCTGGGGCGACGCCGCTTGTACCCGGCTCGTGCACCCTGCCGCTGCCGGGGATCACCGCGGAAGTGGTCGACGAAACCGGGCACGACGTGCCCTGGGGCACCGGCGGCATTCTGGTGATCAAAAAACCCTGGCCGTCGATGATCCGCACCATCTGGGGTGACCCGGAACGGTTCAAAAAGAGCTACTACCCGGAAGAGCTCGGCGGCTATTACCTCGCCGGAGACGGCGCGGTGCGTGACGCCACCGACGGCTACTTCACCATCACCGGCCGCATCGACGACGTGCTCAATGTCTCCGGGCACCGCATGGGGACGATGGAAATCGAATCGGCGCTGGTGTCGCATCCGCTGGTTGCCGAGGCTGCCGTGGTCGGTCGGCCCGACGACATCACCGGTGAGGCGATCTGCGCCTTCGTCGTCCTCAAGCGCAGTCGGCCCGAAGGCGACGAAGCCAAGCAGATCGCCGACGAACTGCGGCGACACGTCGGCGTCGAAATCGGCCCGATCGCCAAACCGAAGGACATCCGCTTCGGCGACAACCTGCCCAAAACCCGATCCGGAAAAATCATGCGCCGCCTGCTGCGCTCACTCGCCAAGGGAGAAGCGCTCACCCAAGACACCTCGACGCTGGAGAACCCAGCGATTTTGGAGCAACTCGGCAAGGCGAATTGAGCTAGGTTGGAGAGCAAAAACAGCGCAGGAAACGAGCCAAACCGACGCCAAGTCCTGCAGCATCCGCAGCTGCAGTCGATGGCTGCCACGGCGCGAAGAGCCAAACTGTTATGATGCTCGTTTCCCGGAGAGATGGATGAGTGGTTTAAGTCGCACGCCTGGAAAGCGTGTAAGGGTGAATAGCCCTTCGGGGGTTCGAATCCCCCTCTCTCCGCCAGAACATGAGCCTAAGTGATTGATTTACTTAGGCTTTTTTCTTTTGTGCGTTCACCGGTATGCCATTAGGTATGCCACGCCGGGTTGATTTTCTTTGGTTCTCAATGTGCGTCGTTGGTAGGTTGGACCGCTGTAGCTACGCAGTAGCTGCGATGAACGCGGGAAAACTTTCCCTCATCCTGTGGTGAATGTTCACCGATCCATAGGAGCCGATCATCATGACCACAGCCAAAGTCTCAGACCGCGGTCGCATCACTCTTCCATTGTTCGTTCGCCGGGTCCTCGGTTTGGAGCTCGGGGACGTCGTACGCTTCGTCGAGGTCGAACCCGGCCATTTCGTACTCAACCGAACGATTGGCAAACCAACCGGCGAACCGATGTCAGCCAATGAGCTCATTGACGAGATGCATCGGGTGCTGCACGAAGCCCAATGGAATCCGCCTCTGCGTTTGCAAGACCAGAAAGCTGCAAGCGCGGATTGATGCCGAAGATCTTGTCTCTTTCAAGCCGATGGAGAGTGCGGCGCGACTTGTCGCGCCCCGACGATTTTTCCGTCTTGAATGTCGAGATAGTGGCAACTCAGCTGAACCACCAGTCGCTTCAGTCTCTCAGCCCCGCAATGACGTCGCCTACGACAACTCCCTCTCCATCCGTCCCTTGTCGGCATACTGGCCGCATGCGCTCGTAGAACCAGCGCGTCTCACGCGGGGCTCCTTCCTGCGCCGGCGCCCAAATGCGCCGCGAGAATCCTTCCATCCTGACATGGAACGGATGATTCGAGAAGAAGTCGGCGGCATTCACCCGATTCCGGGTGTTCGCGTACTCCGATATCTTCGGCACGACCATCTCGCTTTGCTGGCTGTCGATGACGGATAGCTTCATCTGAACGAATATCTGGGAAAGGTCCGCCTTGTCCCGTTTCCGCGTATGGAACAGCGATACAGTGGTCTGCCCGCCATCACACAAGAATTCATTCGTGTCCTGTCCCAATTCTCTGGCTCTGGCTTGACTGTTCCTGCGGCATTCGCCAGACTAGCTGCTCACTTGGTCAAGCTTCGGTATCGCCCCGCGGTAAGTGGCTCAGTCAGCCGTCGGCAGTCCTCCGAAATTTCATTCATTTCGCCGCCGCCAGCAAGAATCCAGGGCAGCGAATCGTTGATCAAGAACAACGAAGAGCGCATTGCTCGTATCGAGGGATGATGATTCTGCAGAGGCGTGTTTCAGTCGAACTCCGGTATGTCGTCGTCATCTGGAACTCCGTCAACGCGTCGGTCCTCTTCTTCGGCCTCCCTCTCGTCTTGCTCGCGCAGAGCCCTTTCGTATTCCTCTGAGTCAGGATCGGGTTTGTCCACGCGAATAAAAGGCTGCGGCCCTTCGTCTTCTTGGGACACCTCTTGATCGTCAGAGTCTTGGTCGTCATAAAAATCATCGTCCTGGTTCGGACTTTCCGGATCAGTGGGGGGCGTTGTGTTTGCTTGAGTTAGAAGGGGATCTTGTGGAGGTGGCGTCTGGTTTTTTGTCATTGCTAGATTCGCACTTTGTATTACGCAGCGCGTGTTTATAGCGCCTTTTCAGGCAATGTGCGAACTAGTCTTACTGTGTCATAAGGGAGCCGCTGAGCAATTCAGCCCATTTTTTGCTTTATTGAAGCCAACGTTTTGACCCTTGTCCGAGCATGCACCAACTCAGTTTTTCCAGTTCTGAACACGCCATGAAGAAGCGCGTCACCCGTCGCGAGAAATTTCTCGGCGAGATGGAGCGCGTCGTGCCCTGGGTGCGGCTGGTGGCGGTGATCGAACCCGTGTATCCCAGGAGCGGCCGAGTCGGCCGTCCGCCCATCGGGGTGGAGCGCATGCTGCGGATGAAGCTGCGTGCAGCCATGGCTGGATACATCCTGCGCAAATGGAGTGTCGACTGTTCACCCGATCATTGCCTGCGCGGACCGGAGTACCGGTTATGGCTCAAGGATCACCTCGCGATTTACGGCGTAAAGAATGCCGTATTGGCACCGGGCTATAGCGCCACTACGAAGGCGGACTCTTGATGGAACTAATCGACAACATCAACCGCCTGCTCGGTGATGATCTCAAGCGAACGCTCAAGCCTGGTGCCCGCCTGAAGATCGCGGCCTCCTGCTTCTCGATGTACGCGTTCGAAGCGCTGAAAGCAGAACTAGAAAAAATCGACGAGCTTCAATTCATCTTCACCTCGCCGACATTCACCGCCAACGAGGTCACCGACAAGATTCGCAAGGAACGCAAAGAATTCCATATCCCGAAGGTCGACCGCGAACGGAGTCTGTACGGGAGTGAGTTCGAGATTCAGTTGCGCAACAAACTGACTCAGCGCGCGATTGCAAAAGAGTGCGCGGACTGGATGCGGCGCAAGGCAACCTTCAAGTCCAATCGCAGCAAGGCACCGATGCAGCAGTTCGCCTGCATTCAGGCTGCCGCCACAGAGACTGCCTACATGCCATTGCACGGCTTTACAGCCGTCGATCTCGGCTACCAGCAGGGCAACGCTGTCTCCAACCTCGTCAACAAGATGGACGAGCCGACATTCACAGCGACCTACCTCAGTCTGTTCAACCAGATCTGGCAGGACCCCGAGAAGCTGGAAGATGTGACGGCGCAGGTCTGCGACCACATTGCGTCCGTCTATCAGGAAAACTCACCCGAGAGCATCTACTTTCTGATGCTCTACAACATCTTCAACGAGTTTCTGGACGACATTAATGAGGACGTTTTACCGAACGACCGCACGGGCTACCAAGACACGCTCATCTGGAACAAGCTCTTCAACTACCAGAAAGATGCTGCCACCGGGATCATCAACAAACTTGAGACCTACAACGGCTGCATCCTGGCCGACAGTGTCGGCTTGGGCAAAACCTTCACTGCACTGGCCGTCATCAAGTATTACGAACTGCGCAACAAGTCAGTCCTGGTGTTATGCCCCAAGAAGCTGGCGGACAACTGGCTGAACTACAACCGTAACCTCAAGACCAACATCTTTGCGCGCGACCGATTCAACTACGACGTGCTTTGTCATACCGACCTCAGCCGCACCAGCGGCGAGTCGTTTGGCACACCGCTGAACCGCATCAACTGGGGCAACTACGACCTCGTCGTCATCGACGAATCGCACAACTTCCGCAACAACGACGCCTACAAGGACAAGGAAACCCGCTACCAGAAGCTGATGAACAAGGTCATCAAGGAGGGCGTGAAAACCAAGGTGCTGATGCTTTCGGCTACCCCGGTGAACAACCGCTTCAATGACCTGCGCAACCAACTGGCGCTAGCCTACGAGGGCGACTCCGAAAACCTGAACAAAAAACTACGAACCAGCAAGACAGTTGAAGAAGTCTTCCGGAATGCGCAGGCAAGCTTCAACGCATGGGCAAAGCTTCCACCGGAAGCGCGAACGGTGCGAGCCATCCTGGATTCGTTGGACTTCGACTTCTTCGAACTGCTCGACAGCGTCACCATCGCACGCTCGCGTAAGCACATCCAGACTTTCTACGACACTAAGGACATCGGCCAATTCCCCGAGCGTCGCAAACCCTTGTCATTTCACAGCCCGCTCACGCAGCGAACGGATGTGATGAGCTTCAACGAGATATTCGAGCAACTCTCCCTGCTCAAGCTTGCCGTGTATGCCCCGATCAGCTACATCCTGCCAAGTCGACTCAAGAAGTACGAGGAGATGTACGACACCCAGGTCGCTGGCAATGGAAAGCTCAAGCAAGCCGACCGCGAAAAGAGCCTGCAGGCGTTGATGACCACCAACCTGCTCAAGCGCCTCGAAAGCTCGATTGAGTCCTTCCGTTTGACGCTCCAGTCCTTGCGTGCAAACCTCACGAATACGCTGGCCAAGATCAGTACGTTCAATCAGACCGGCAACGTCGCCAGTATCGATGACCTGACCGACCAGTTGGAAAACCTCGATGCCGATGACGATGACTTGCCAGCCATTGGGGACAGCGAGATCGGCGGCAAGGTCAAGATCAGCCTCTCCGATATGGACTTGCCCTCTTGGGAGTACGAACTGAAAGTCGATCTGGAAATCATTGATGCGTTGCTGGAGTCGATGAACAAGATCACGCCTGCCGATGACGCCAAGCTGCAGCACCTGAAGGCACTGGTTCTGGAGAAGATCGCAGCACCGATCAATCCCGGCAACAAGAAGGTGCTGATCTTCACCGCCTTCGCCGACACGGCTGACTATCTGTATGCCAATTTGGCTCCGGAGTTGCTGGCCACACAGACCCTACACAGCGCGAAAGTCACCGGCAAAGGTGCGCCGAAGTCCACGCTCAAGAAGAGCTACGACTTCCAGGAGCTACTCACGCTCTTTTCACCGCGCTCCAAGGAGAAAGCCATCGTGTTGCCGAACGAAGCAGCCGAGATTGACTTGCTGATAGGCACTGATTGCATCTCTGAAGGTCAGAACCTGCAGGACTGCGACTATCTCATCAACTATGACATCCACTGGAACCCCGTGCGCATCATCCAGCGCTTTGGTCGGATTGATCGCATTGGCTCACCCAATAGCAGCATCCAGCTGGTCAACTACTGGCCCGACATCTCGCTCGACGAGTACATCAACCTCAAGGAGCGCGTCGAGAGCCGAATGATGATCGCCGACGTCACCGCGACAGGTGACGACAACGTGCTCTCTGCGCAGGCCAACGACGTGTCTTATCGCAAGGAGCAACTGCGTCGGCTGCAAGAAGAAGTCATCGAGCTAGAAGATTTGAAGACCGGCGTCTCCATCACCGACCTGGGCCTAAATGACTTCCGCATGGACTTGCTCAACTACGTCAAAATCCACGGCGAATTGCGCAACATGCCCAACGGCCTGCACGCCGTCGTGCCCACCAACTCCGAGCTGGGGCTCGCGCCCGGCGTCATCTTCACGCTACGCAACCGCAATCCAAGCGTCAACGTCAACCAGCACAACCGGCTACATCCGTACTACCTTGTCTACATCAACCGCGAAGGCGAAGTGATTCACAACCATACCGAGGTCAAGCGTCTGCTGGACTTGGTGCGTACCTGCTGCAAAGGCCAGGACAAACCCATCGTCAACGTGTGTCAGCGTTTCAATCAGGAAACGGCGGATGGCCGCCGGATGCAGCCTTACTCCGACCTGCTGGGCAAGTCCATCCGTTCGATGATCGAGGTGAAGGAAGAAAAGGATTTGGACAGCCTGTTCAGCGGTGGCAAGACCACGGCGCTGACAGACACCATCTCCGGCCTGGATGACTTCGAACTCATCAGCTTCCTGGTGATTCAGGAGGCTGGATGAGTCAAAGCGCAACCGCACAAAAAACGGCGCTGATCGCCTACCCCAAGCAAGCGGCCTTCGGGCGCGTTCTGCCCAAGAACAAAATCTACGAGCACAGCGGGGCCAACACCCGGCTTCAACGTCTGTTCGTCGAGCAGGTGGAGCAGATCGTCTGGCAATACAAGCTGGCCCCGGAAACGATCAACCTGCCCGCCAAGCCGGGAGTACCAGAGCTTCAGATTTTCTCGATCCTGCTCAAGACATCGGAGCTGAATCTGGACGTTTTGCGCTGCATCGATGGCGCGGTGCAGTTTCCCATCATCTTCGAGCTGAGCTTTGATGGTCGAACACAGGTGATTGCCGCGTACAAGCGCCCGAACGAGTCAGACGCCAGTCGTTGGGTCTTGAGCGACTACTTTGCAACGGCCTGGTTGCCGAGTGACTGTGAGCGCGCCGCCATGCCCTTGGCACTCGACTTGGGCGGCTTGTATGAGCAGGCGCTTCACCGCCTGATCCCCACGCCTGCGCGCCCACAAGAAAGCCTCGCTGACTTGGTCGCCCGCGTTGAACAGGTTGCCGCCAAGCAGCGTGAGGTCGAAAAAGCCGCCAGCCGACTTGCCAAAGAAAAACAATTCAACCGCAAGGTAGAGATCAACGCGCACTTGCGGCAGCTTAAAAACGAACTTGAAGAATTGACCGGGAGGGAGAGTGCATGACGCAGAGCCTGAATGACGAATCGAGGAAACACATCGAGCAGGTCGCTGGCGAAGCGTTGGCGCAGCTCGAAAGCATTGCTGAAACGGCCAAGAGCAAGCTACACAATGGGCGGACACTGGGCTCGGATGCGCTGGCAAGCATCAACACAATGACGTCCAGTTCAGCCATCCAAAGGCTGGATCAGATCAGTCAGGCGAACCGCGAAAGCTATCAGGTGCTGGTAGCAGAGCCTGCCATCGCCCGCGTTGTAGTGGTCGATGAAGAGGGAGAAGAAAAAACCTACTACATCTGCCGTACGACGCCGGTATCGGGCTTTCCCAATTTGGCCAGCTATCGCGCGCCGGTTGGACGCTTGGCCTCGTTGGCAATTGGCGCAGAGTTCACGTTACCCAATGGAACCGTCGTTGAGGTCCTTGAGCGAGCCCAGCTTCGGCCCAATGCGCTCGCCGATGGGTGGGACTCTCGCGACACCGTTGTTGAAGCTGAGCATTTTGGGCCGTTCACCATCGAGTCGCTGCGTGCGCTGCTGACCGAGGTTGCGGGGGAGGAAGTCACCGAAGACATTCTTGGCCAATTGCTGGCGGAGGAAACCGTCAAGGCCAACATCATCGACGGTGTTCGCCGCAGCGTCATCACCAAGATGGGACTGCGGGATCAGCCCATCCTCGATCAATACCAGGACGAGATTTTCCGCCTCCCTCTCGACAAGCGCTTGTTGATCCTGGGCCCGCCCGGTACAGGCAAGACGACCACCCTGATCCGACGCCTCGGCCAGAAGCTCGACACCGCCTTCCTGGAAGAGGGCGAACAACGTCTGGTTGAAACAGTCGCCTCAGCCCAAGGCATTGCACACGCCAACAGCTGGCTGATGTTCACGCCCACGGAATTGCTCAAGCAATACCTCAAGGAGGCATTTGCGCGTGAAGGTGTTCCCGCCTCGGATCTGCGCATCAGAACGTGGCAAGACTATCGACGCGAGCTGGCCCGCAACGCATTCGGCGTCCTCAGAACGGCTTCTGGCGGCGGTACCTTTGTCCTGAAAGACGGATTGGCCAGCCTGAGCGAGATAGCACTTGAGCGCCCTATCCAGTGGTTTGACGATTTCGACACATGGCAGCGCAAGGCCTATGTGCAGGAGCTGCATGATGCAGCGACCCAGCTCCACGAAGCCAAAACTCCCGAAGTCCTGAGCCTCGGCGCACGTCTGCAAGACATCTTGTCGCGGGCGGCCGATGGCGCACTGGCGGCAATGTTTGGCTCGCTGGCGGTGGAGATTGCCAAAGTACAGGCGCTCGTTAGCAGCCTGAAGGAAGGCTCAGACGGCAAGATCAAGGCCGCGCTCAACCTGCAGCTCAACCGCAACCGAGCCTTTCTGGATGAATTGGCCCGCGTAATAGACAGTCTGCAACAGGCGCAAGCGACTGATGCGGACGACCAGGACGACCCCGACGCTGATGAGGAGGAAGACGCCACCGCACCCCGCACAGGCCGTGCCGCCGCGCTCAATGCCTATATGCAAGCCGTGCGTGCCCAAGCCCGGGCGGCAGCATCGAAGCGCGCAGTCAGCAAAGCCTCCCGCAACGGCAAGATCATCGAGTGGTTGGGGGATCGTGGTCTGACAGAAGCGGATCGCGCCGAGGTGGGGGCAAGCCTTCTGGTGCAGGCCAGTGCACGCCGGTTCGTCAATCCGGTCAAGCGCTACCTCGACGGCATTCCGAAGCGCTACCGTGCATTCAGGCGCGAGCGCCAACCGGCAAACACCTGGTATCGCTACGAGGGCTTCGAGGCGCGCGACATCCACCCGCTGGAGTTGGACATCGTATTGCTGGCTATTTTGCGCGCCGCAGGCGACCTGATCAGTCGGCCCAACGTACTGCGCGACATCGACAGCCCCGCCTGGTCATCGCTCCAGCCCATCCTTGGGCATTACCGCAACCAGATCCTAGTGGATGAAGCGACCGACTTCTCGCCCATCCAGCTTGCGAGCATGGCGGCGCTGGCGCATCCACGACTGCGCTCGTTCTTTGCCTGTGGCGACTTCAACCAGCGCCTGACCACCTGGGGCGCACGCTCCGCCGACGACTTGAAGTGGGTCTTCTCCGATTTCGACATCAAGGAAATCACCGTTTCCTACCGGCAAAGCAAGCAGCTAAACGATCTAGCCCGCGCCATGATCCGTGCGGTGGGTGGAACCGAGCAAGAGGCCAGCTTGCCAGCACACATGGACAGTGTGGGTGTCGCGCCAGCTCTGCTGGAACAGGTCACCAGCACAGAAGCCACGGTTGCTTGGCTGGCAGATCGCATCCGCGAGATTGAGCGCTTTGTCGGTCAGTTGCCATCCACTGCCATTTTTGTTAACGCCGAGGATGACGTTGCCCCGGTGGCCGAAGCACTCAACACAGCCTTGGCGGAGCACAACATCCAAGTCATCGCCTGCCGAGAGGGCCAAGCTGTGGGGCAGGAAAGCAACGTGCGCGTGTTCGACATCCAGCACATCAAAGGCCTGGAGTTCGAGGCGGTGTTCTTTGTCGGCATTGACCAGCTCGCCACGCTGCACCCGGCGCTGTTCGATAAATACCTGTACGTCGGCACCACCCGCGCGGCCACCTACCTGGGCGTGACTTGTCAGGGCACCTTGCCATCCGCCATCGAGAGTCTGCGCACGCACTTTTGCCAAGCCTGGCAACAGGGCGACTGAACATACCAACACGAACTTGAATTGTGAGCCGAAAACCACTGGCGTCCAGAGGAAAAGAACATGGAAAAACTAAAAATGCATTCACCCAGTCTCACGCAGGACAACATCGCCCGTATTCGTGATCTGTTTCCGGGCTGCGTCACCGAAGCCAAAGGCGAGGACGGCAGCGTGAAGTTGGCCGTGGATTTTGACCAGTTGCGGCAAGAGTTGGCCGAGTCGATTGTGGAAGGGCCGCAGGAACGCTACCACCTGAACTGGCCGGGCAAGCGCGAGGCGTTGTTGACGGCGAACGCACCAATCGCGAAGACGCTGCGCCCCAGTCGCAACGAAAGCGTTGATTTCGATGCAACCAGAAATCTCTTCATCGAAGGCGACAACCTTGATGCATTGAAGCTGCTGCAAGAGACCTACCTCGGCAAGATCAAGCTGGTCTATATCGACCCGCCCTACAACACGGGCAAAGACTTCATCTACAAGGATAACTTCAGTACAGATGTCGGCGACTACCTGCAACAGTCCAATCAAGCTGACTTGGAGAGGGGGCGACTGGTTGCTAACACCGAGGCAAACGGACGTTTCCACTCCGACTGGTTGAGCATGATCTATCCGCGACTGAAACTCGCGCGCAACTTGCTGCGAGATGACGGCGCAATCCTGATCTCAATTGATGACAACGAGGCCGACAACCTTCGCAAGGTGTGCGACGAAATCTTCGGAGAGGAAAACTTCATAGGTCAGATTGTTTGGCAGCGCTCCAAGAAGGGTGACTCGAAGCTCATTGCAAAAGTCCACGAGTACATCCTGTGCTACGTCCGAGACAAGGACTCCGTCCTTGCGAGCGGAATCTGGCGGCGTCCCAAAGAAGGGGCCGAGCAGGTGTTGTCCAAGTACGCTGAATTGAGAGCCAGCTTGGGAACCGACCATGACGCCATCCGGGCAGAGATGCAGGCTTGGTACAAGCAACTGCCCAACGACGATCCTCGCAAGGCGCACAAACACTACAACTGGTCTGATGACCGTGGGCTGTACTTCGCCGATAACTTTGCAGGCCCGGATGACGGCCGTGAGTCGCGGCCGCGCCACGACATCCTTCACCCAGTCACTGGAAAGTCCTGCAAGAAGCCGTCAACGGGTTGGCGATGGGATGAAGAAAAGACCAAATGGGCACTGGCGCAGACGCCTCCACGCATTCACTTCGGCCCTGACGAAACGACGATCCCGACGCGGAAGAGCTACTTGTTTGAAATCGACAGCGAGCCGTACTCGTCAGTGTTCTATCGCGACGGACGCTCTGCGACGCTCGAGGTTGAAGAGCTCGTTGGGAAAGGCTGGTTCCCTTTCCCGAAGAACACCGATGTCCTGACCGAGTTGATCGAGTTGGTCACCAAGCCCGACGACATCATTCTTGACTTCTTTGCAGGCTCAGGCAGCACAGGGCACGCAGTCATGAAGGTAAATCAGGCGCACGGGTCCAAGCGGCGCTTCATCCTCGCCCAGATTCCCGAGGAAACCGGACGGGCCGGCTACGCCACGATTGCAGAAATCACCAAGAAGCGGTTGCTGGAGGCCGGAAAGAAGATCGCCCCGGTGGCAGGTTCAACGGGCCTGGACACGGGCTTTCGCGTCCTCAAGATCGATACCTCCAACATGGCCGACGTCTACTACGCGCCCGATGCGTTGGACAAAGCCAAGTTCGACCTGTTCGTCGACAACATCAAGCCCGACCGCACACCTGAGGATCTGCTGTTCCAGGTAATGCTGGACTGGGGCGTCGATCTGGCGCTGCCCATCACCAAGCAATCCATTCAAGGCAAGGACGTGTTCTTTGTCGATGGCAATGTGCTTGCTGCCTGCTTCGATGCTGGCGGCAGCATCGACGAAGCCTTCGTCAAGGAGCTAGCCAAACAACAGCCGCTGCGTGTGGTGTTCCGTGACGCGGGCTACAAGAACAGCGCCGTCAAGATCAACGTCGAGCAGATTTTCAAGCTCTTGTCGCCTGCCACCGAAGTGAAATGCATCTGAGGGGCGCGCGATGAAACTCAAATTCAAAACGCAGGCTTATCAGACAGCGGCGGTGCAAGCCGTGGTCGACTGCTTCAAGGGGCAACCGCCTGCAACGGCGGAGGCCATCAGTTATCACATCGATCCGGGCAAAGCCAGGAAAGGGGTTGAAGACCTGTTTGCGGAGGGCGGGTTCAAGAACGCCGACCTGAAGCTGAGCGATATCGCGCTGTTGGAGAACATCACCCAAGTCCAGCATCAACAGAACCTACCGCAGTCGTCCGAACTGGTAAAGACCAAGGTCAGCCGGGTCAATCTCGATATCGAAATGGAAACCGGCACGGGCAAGACCTATTGCTATATCAAGACCATCTTCGAGCTGAACAAGCAGTACGGCTGGAGCAAGTTCATCATCGTGGTGCCCAGCATTGCCATCCGCGAAGGCGTGGCCAAGTCGCTGGAGATCACGGCCGAGCACTTTCTGGAGACCTACCACAAGAAGGCGCGCTTCTTCATCTACAACTCCAAGCAGCTGCACCACCTGGAGAGCTTTTCGTCGGACGCGGGTATCAACGTGATGGTGATCAACGTGCAGGCCTTTGCCGCACGTGGCGCGGACAACCGGCGCATCTACGACGTGCTGGACGACTTTCAGTCTCGCAGACCAATTGATGTGATCAGTGCCAACCGCCCGATCCTGATCCTGGACGAGCCGCAAAAAATGGAAGGTGCAGCAACCCTGAAGTCCTTGGAGGAATTCAAGGCGCTGATGGTGTTGCGCTATTCGGCCACCCACAAGACAACGCACAACAAGATCCACCGGCTGGACGCGCTCGACGCCTACAACCAGAAGCTGGTGAAGAAGATCGCCGTGCGCGGCATCTCAGTGAAGGGACTGGCGGGCACCAACGCCTATCTCTACCTGCAGTCCATCGAGATTTCGAGCAAGGCACCGGTGGCCCGCGTTGAGTTCGAACAGAAGCTGAGAAGTGGCGAGATCAAGCGCGTGGTGCGCAAGCTGGGCAAGGGCGACAACCTGTTCTCCGACGGCTTTTCAAACGAGCTGGATCAGTACCGTGGTTTTGTGGTGGCGGACATCAACGCCAATACCGACACCTTGAGCTTCACCAACGGCGTTGAGCTGTTTGTTGGCGAAGCCACCGGAGATGTGAACGAAGCGTCGCTGCGTCGCATCCAGATTCGGGAGGCGATCAAGGCCCACTTCGACAAGGAACAGGCGCTGTTCCAGCAAGGCATCAAGGTCTTGACCTTGTTCTTCATCGATGAAGTGGTCAAGTACCGCGACTACTCGGCAGCGGACGATAAAGGCGACTACGCGCGGATCTTTGAAGAGGAATACAGCCAGTACCTGAACGAGGTGCTGGACCTGGATGAAACGCCGTACATCAAGTATCTGAAGGGCATTGCGGCGGAAAAGACGCACAGCGGATACTTTTCCATCGACAAGAAGACCAAGCGCGACGTCGACCCGAGCATAGCCAAGACTGGCGAAAACAAAGGCCTGTCCGACGATGTGGATGCCTACGACCTGATCTTGAAGGACAAGGAGCGATTGCTGTCGTTTGCCGAGCCCGTGCGCTTCATTTTTTCGCACTCGGCCCTGCGCGAAGGCTGGGACAACCCCAATGTCTTCGTGATCTGCTTCCTGAAGCACCCTGACTACAACAACGAGGTCACGCGCCGACAAGAGGTCGGTCGTGGTCTGCGCTTGTCTGTCAATCAGCTCGGCGACCGGGTGGATCATCCGGCCATCGTCCATGACGTCAACGTGCTGACCGTAGTGGCGAGCGAAAGCTTCAAGGAGTTCGTCACAGCGCTCCAGAAAGACATCAGCGATTCCTTGTCTGCCCGCCCCAAGGTGGCCAACGAGGCCTACTTCACCGGCAAGGTGCTCAAGACGCCCACCGGCAATGTCGAAGTCACGCCGCAATTGGCCAAGCAGATCTACAAGTACCTGCTCAAGCACGACTACAGCGATGATACCGACCGCATCACGGGCACGTACCACGAGGCCAAGAAACAAGGCACCCTGGCGCCGCTGCCCCCGGAATTGCAAGCGCATGCCGAGCAGGTGTACCAGCTGATCGACAGTGTCTTCAGCGACAGCCAGATGTTTGAGATCAGCGACGACCGTCGCCCCAAGAAGAACCCGCTCAACAGCAACTTCGACAAACAGGAGTTCAAAGCGCTGTGGAACCGGATCAATCGCAAGGCTGCCTACAGCGTTGACTTCGATTCGGCAGAGTTGGTGACAAAGGCGGTCGCCGAACTGGACAAGAGCCTTCGCGTAACCCCGCTGCAGTACACGATCCAGACTGGTGAGCAGGCAGCCCAGGTGACCTATGACGGCCTCAAGGATGGCGAAGCGTTCGTGCTCAAGGCCACTGAAACCGAGAAGAACGTGCATTCGATTCACTCGGCAGTGAAGTACGACCTCATCGGCAAGATCGCCGAAGGTACGCAACTGACCCGACGCACGACGGCAGTCATCCTCAAAGGAATCAGCGTCGCGGTGTTTGCCCAGTTCCGCACCAATCCCGAGAGCTTCATCGCCGAAGCCGTGCGACTGATCAATGAGCAGAAGGCAACGATGATCATCGAACACTTGGCCTACGACCCGGTCGAGGACAAGTTCGATCTGGATATTTTCACTGCAGGCCAGACCAAGCAGAACTTCAGCAAGGCCGGTGACAAGCTCAAACGTCATATCTATGACTACGCGATCACCGATTCCAACATCGAACGCGAATTTGTAAAGGAACTGGATACCTGCACCGAGGTGGTCGTCTACGCCAAATTGCCGCGTGGTTTCCTGATCCCCACTCCAGTTGGCGATTACCACCCTGACTGGGCTGTCGCCTTCAAAGAAGGCACGGTCAAGCACGTGTACTTCGTGGCCGAGACCAAGGGATCCATGTCATCTATGGTGCTCAATGAGATCGAGAAAACCAAGATCAAATGCGCCCGCAAGTTCTTCGACGAAATCAACCGGAAGTATGCCCCAGAGAACGTCAAGTACGACGTGGTTGACAGCTTCGGCAAGTTAATGGACCTAGTGAAGTGATCCTCGTCGGCAAAACACCTGGTCGCGGCAAGAAACGCCTATCGCACCAACAAGCTCTGTTGGTCAAAGACATTTGGCTGTACCCGCTGCGTCTCGGCCACGCCGTCATCGTGCGTCGGTAACCGCCGGACGTCGTCACGGAATATTTAAGAACTCCGGGGCTCAACGCTGCGAGCGTCGGCAACACGGAGCCGCAACTGCCGCTCGGGCAGGATCGTCGCAACGGCAACAATGCGACTAGTTGCCAACATTGGCCATATCTCGCTATTGATCAGCGATCCCTGGGCACCGTGAATTCAAGTTTCGCTGCGACACAAAGCGTCGGATCATTGCGGCATCATTCGCTTTAACAAGATCCGCCGCCCTCCACCATGCGAACTCTTTCCAAGTCCAAGATCATGGCCTTCCGCCAATGCCCGCGCCGGGTATGGCTGGAAGTGCACCGCCCCGACCTCAAGGCCGACAGCGCCGCCACTGAGCAGAGCTATGAGGCCGGCTATGCCGTAGGGGAAGTCGCACGCAAGCTCTATGACCCCGAAGGGCGAGGCGTCACACTGGACTTTGCATCGACGAAGTTTCCACAAGTGTTCGTCGCCACCCAAAACGCCATGCGCGACGGCTGCACCATTTTTGAGGGAGCGTTTGAAATCCCGGGCGCGCTGGCCCTGGCCGACGTGCTCATCCCCCAGGGTCACAGTTGGCGCATGGTCGAGGTCAAGTCCTCCACTCGGGTGAAGGACGCGCACCGCGACGACATCGCGATCCAGACCCACATCGTCACTCAATCTGGCGTGCCTCTCAAAGCCGTGGCGCTCGCGCATGTGGACAACGCCTGGGTCTACCCCGGCGGCGATGACTACCGGGGCTTGCTCGTCGAAGTGGACATGAGCGCAGAGGCGTTCAGTCGCGGCCCCGAGGTGGCGCAGTGGATTGACCAGGCGCAGCGCATCGTCGCGCAGTCCGATATGCCAGCAGTGCGCACCGGCGCGCACTGCGACGACCCGTACTCCTGCGGCTTCTATGACCACTGCACAAGCCTCGAACCTCAAGCCGAGATGCCGATCCACTGGCTGCCGCGGTTTCGCCCAGAACCGTGGATAGAGCAGGGCGTCGTTGATCTGCGCGACGTTCCGACCGACGCGCTCAACGCCATGCAACGGCGCGTGCGCGACTGCACGGCAAGCGGCACGGTTTACTTCGATGCGGAGGGTGCCGCTGCCGACCTGGCGACCCACACGCTGCCGGGGCATTTTCTGGACTTCGAGACCATCCAGTTCGCCGTGCCGATCTGGGCGGGCACGCGGCCCTATCAGCAAATCCCTTTCCAATACAGCGTGCATCGGCTGGATGCCAACGGCGCCCTTGCGCATGGAGAGTTCCTGGACCTCTCAGGCACCGACCCGTCTCGGGCATTCGCTGAGCAACTGATTGCCGATTGCGGAAACACTGGGCCGGTTTTCGTCTACAACGCGGCGTTCGAGCGGTCGCGAATGGCCGAACTTGCCGAGCGTTTCCCAGATGTAAAGGATGGGCTGGAGGCGATCATCGCGCGTGTCGTCGACTTGCTGCCGGTCGCGCGCGACCGTTATTACCACCCCTCGCAAAAGGGAAGCTGGAGCATCAAGGCGGTACTGCCTGCCGTTGTGCCGGAGTTGTCCTACGACGCGCTCGACGGCGTGCGCAACGGCGGCGATGCCCAGGCTGCCTTTCTTGAGGCGATCCATCCCCAGACCGATGCCGCGCAACGTGACGCCCTGCGGCAGCAGCTTCTCGCGTATTGCGCCCTGGATACCTACGCGATGGTCAGGCTGTGGCAGGTGTTCGCTGGCCGGACCGACTGGACTCTGTGACATGGCTGGCGATCGCAAGGACAGTCTGGACACCGCCTTCCTCCTGCTGGAAATTCTCAAGCGCATCCCGAAGACGCGCAAGATCATGGCAGCCGATTTGCGCGCGCAGTTGGCGGCCGTCGGCCTCGATCGTGATATCCGCACCATCCAGCGTCACTTGGACACCCTGAGCGAGCGTTTCGATATCGAGCGCGACGATCGGACCAAGCCCTACGGCTACCGCTGGAAAGAGGGGGCAGGGGGAATTGCCTTGCCCTCCCTGTCCGCGCAGGAATCACTTCTGCTCAAGATGGCGCATGAACACCTGCGCGCTTTATTGCCGCCGAAGCTGAGCAAGGCGATGGCGGGGTTCTTCGAACAGGCCGAGCGCAACCTGGGGCCAGGAACTTCGGCGGCGCAGGAACGCGCCTGGCTGAACAAGGTGCGAGTCGTGCCGACCAGCCAGCCGCTGCTTCCGCCGGACATTCACCCGAACGTGTTCGAGACGGTTGCGGATGCGCTGTTCAACAACCACTTGCTCGATCTTGTGTACCGGAACGCCGCGGGACGGATCCAGGAGGCGAGGGTGATGCCTCTGGGCCTGGCCCAGCAGGGGCCGCGCCTGTATCTGGTGTGTCGCTTCGATGGCTACGATAACGAGCGCAACCTCGCCTTGCACCGCATCACCAGCATCACCGCGTCAACCCTGACTTTCGATCCCCCCAAGGACTTCGACCTTGCACGCTTTGATGCCGATGGGCGATTCGGCTACGGCAATGGCCAAAAGATCCGCCTGACGTTCCGCGTCGACAAGGAAGCGGGCTTCCACATCACGGAGTCGCCGTTGTCGAAGGACCAGAC
>Ga0078972_1003999_pt1 | contig 24343 bp, 14 predicted proteins | sample YelNatPaOPGAMG01_FD_67568 | JGI IMG/M metagenome (GOLD analysis project Ga0078972, IMG submission 67568) | Hot spring thermophilic microbial communities from Obsidian Pool, Yellowstone National Park, USA - OP-RAMG-01 (SPADES assembly) (version 2) | ecosystem: Environmental > Aquatic > Thermal...
AATTTTGCCTTTGAGGGCGGCGTCGGGGAGTGGTAACTGGCAGGGGTCGGTTTCTTTCCACCAGCGTTGGGTTTCAGGATCTGCTGCCATCTTTTTCATATCGGCTTCGAAGTCTTTGCCGGTGTATTCAAGGTAGCTGAAGAGATAGAGTTTGCCATCAATTTCCTTGAGGTAGATAGAGTAGTTCCGGATATGGCATTTCTTTATCATTTTATTGACCGAAGGCCAGGGATGGGCATGTAGTTGCTTGTAGTACTCTGCCTTTTCCGGCTTTAAGCCGGTAACCCAGGCGTATCGTTTCGGTTGTGAGGTGGCGCAACCTGCCAGCCACACAGCAATGGCAATCAGTATAAGGTTTTTCATAACGGTTCCTTTCATTACCGGAAAATTATGTATAACACGATAAACGTTACCAGCACAGCGCCGGACATTATACGATAGTCCGACAAACCGCTTCCGCACCGGGCTTTGAGCGGCTCTGTCCAGTGTTCCCAGACTAACATTCTGGCTTCTTCTTTCAACGGCTCAGGCATTAGAAGCGATGCGATAACCTGAATCAAAACACAGATGCAGAAGATACCAAACGACGCCAGCATAAAGTCTTTCAGCAATACATTGTAGATTAAGTTCCAGACGGGCGAAGCCGCTATTGCTTGCGGCGAAACGATAGAATCCTTGAAGAAATCAAGGAAGAACCCTACTGCGCCGATTAAGCCGCCGGCAACCATAGTAAGAAAAGCCGCTTTTCCGCCGGCACGTTTCCAGAAAACACCGACAAGGAACACAGCTGTAATTGGCGGGGCAATGTAGCATATCAAGACATTCAGTCCTTTGAAAATGGTGTCGTAATGACCGAAAATGGGCGAGAGTACAATTGCCAGAATTGTGGCGACGACTGTTGTCCAGCGTCCGATTTTGACGAGGTCGTGGTCAGTGGTTTGCGGACGCCATCTTTTCCAGATGTCATAGGAAAAGAGTGTTGCCGCGGAGTTAAGCGCTGCCGAGCAGGTTTGCATAGCCGCCGCCAACATTGCCGCGATGACAAGACCCTTAAGCCCGGTTGGTAAAAGATGTGTGATCATAAACGGATATGCATCCTTGGAAGAAGCAGGACCAACACCGGGTCCAAAGTAACCTTTCTGAACAAGGGCAACGCAGATGATGCCGGGCAAAACAAATAGGAAGACGGGCAGAATCTTGATGAACGCGCAGAACAACGGACCGAGCCGGGCATGCTTTTCGTCTTTTGCGGCAAGGACACGCTGGACGATTGTTTGGTCGCAACACCAGTACCAGATGCCAATGACCGGATAACCAAGGAGGATTGAATACCATGGAACGTTTGCAATCACAGTATTGTCATTGGCAGGGTGCATCATATGCAGAAAGGAACGGGTGGAAAGTTCTGGCGGACCTTCCTTGCCGAGAAGCGGGTGCGGATGAGTTGCAAGCAGGTTTTGAAGCGAGTCCCATCCGCCAACAGCATGGTAGCCAACTGCTGTGATACAGATTGCGCCGGTAAGAAGTAAAATCGTCTGGAGACTTTCCGTCCATACCACCGCAAGCAATCCCCCGATAACCGTATAGATGCCAGTCAGGACGCCAAGCAGGATAATGAAGAACATCTGCGCGTTGATGCCAAGGATGGTTTTCGTTTCTGGTATGCCGCAAATGAAGCAGAGGACTGCTGCGGCAGTGAACAGCGCGACGCCGATATGAATCACGATTGCCGAAATCAGGGATACAAACGAGAGCACGTCTCGGCAATTACGGTTATAACGGCGCTCCAGATAATCGGGGAGCGTCGGAACGCGGGAACGAAGATACAATGGCGCAAAAAACAACGATAGTAAGATTAATGTGAACCCTGCCATCCATTCGTAATTGCCGTAAAGTAGACCAGAGGTATAAGCGGATTGCGCCAGACTCACCAGATGAACTGTGGAAATGTTTGCCGCAAACATTGCAAGACCGATAATTGGCCAAGTTAGTGATTGGTCGGCGAGAAAATAATGCCCACCCTCTGATGTGCGTTTACGAAAGAAACCCGCCGTTACACCTATCCCCACAACACCGACCATATAGGCGACAATAATACCCCAGTCAAAATAACTCATCCCAGTAGTCATAATTTATTTTCAAATTTTTAGTTCTGAATTATTTCAAAATCTTATAATAGCGACAACTTTAAAAGATTAAATTTAGGTCGTCTGAATGGACTATTTAAACCGAAGGCATAATTGAATTTTATGGATGGGGGGAAATCTTACGCCACCCAATTTAGGGACTTCTTACACGCCTTCGGTGTAACATTTGAATTCAATTAACGGATTGAAGTTTTGCGCAACGTCTGGTGATCGAAAATGGATGTCTGACACTCCAAATTAGTCTTGGATTTATATTATTAATGCGTAATGCAAAAAAACATCTTTTTCATTCAATAAATTAGAAAACTTTTCTAATCAGGACTGACCACGTTGTTTGTTGTTTCCATTGACAATAAAATTCAGAAATACAAAATAAATACAAATGAAAAACAGCGTGAACCCCATTTTATTACTGGCTTTTGTTACGGGTATAGCCACGTTGTCCGTGAATTTACCTGCTGCGGACACAACAAATGCCAGACCGAACATCGTATTGATATATGCAGATGATATTGGCTATGGCGATCTAAGTTGTTACGGCGCCACCAAAGTTAAAACGCCAAATTGCGACAGGCTTGCTGCGACGGGATTGCGGTTTACGGACGCCCATTCGGTCGCATCTGTTTGCACACCTTCCCGATATTCACTTTTGACAGGTGAATATGCCTTCCGCAAAAAAGGTACTGGCATAGCTTCGGGTATCCAGCCATTGTTGATAGACACCAACCGTCTGACACTGGCGTCTATGCTAAAAAAGGCAGGTTACGCAACTGCGGTGATCGGCAAGTGGCATCTTGGTTTGGGCTCCGAGCCAACCGATTACAACAAGCCTATCAAACCCGGACCGCGTGAGCTTGGCTTTGATTATTCTTGGATAATTCCGGCGACCGGCGACAGGGTTCCATGCGTGTGGGTGGAGAACGACCACGTGGTAAATCTTGACCCATCGGATCCTATTGTGCTGGATTACAGCGTTAAACGGGGAGAACCTGCATCGTATGTCAATGGCATACCGCGTATCGGATCTCAAAAGGGTGGCAAGGCTGCTCTCTGGAAGGATGATGAAATGTCGCTGGTTATTGCGCAAAAAAGTTGCGATTTTATCGCTAAGAACAAAGATAAACCTTTCTTCATTTATGTTGCCACCCATAATATTCACGTGCCGCGTGTGCCAAACAAGATGTTTGTAGGCAAGAGCGATTGTGGTGTGCGTGGTGATGCAATCGTTGAGTTTGACTGGATTGTTGGCGAGATTGTTAACCAGATTGAAAAACTCGGGTTGACTGAGCAGACATTGATTATCCTTACGAGCGACAATGGCGGCATCAATGACGATAACGGACCGGACAAAATTCACGGCATTGGCGACCCGGACGCAACGAACGGACACCAACCAAATGGCGTTCTGCGGGGAACCAAGGGGACTGTATTTGAAGGCGGAACGCGCGTTCCGTTTATTGTGCGCTGGCAGGGAAAAGTAAAACCCGGGGTCTCGGGCGCGTTGATTAGTCAGATTGACCTTCTGGCAAGCCTTGCCGCGTTGACTGATCAGAAAATTCCGACCGGTGAAGCCCCCGACAGTGAAAACCATCTCGCTGCGCTTCTGGGCAAAGATTCCAAAGGACGCGAGTATCTTGTTGAGCAATCCAATAACGGTCCGCCATTTGGTTTCCGGCACGGTCCGTGGAAATTGCTGCCCGGACGTGGCACAAGAGCGGGGATAACATTGCCTGCACTTTTCAATCTCGATGAAGATATCAGCGAAACAAAAAACCTCGCTTCTAAATATCCTGAAAGGGTAGCGGCGATGACAGCAAAACTTTCTGAAATCACCGGAACGTCTTTTAACCAACCTGCATCAAATCCCGGACAAAACAAAACACCCGAGAAACAAGTTAAGTAAAACTTAAAAAATATTTTAGTAGATTCAGATAAATTGCGATTAAGGTTCTTAAAATGAATCTCGCTGGAAATCTAATATCCCAGGCCAGGCGGATGACTTATGGTAATTTTTAAAAAATCCTTTTTCAAACTATTGCCTTATATCCGGCATCAAAGCAATCCAAGCACAAAAGCATTATTATATCTTGCGAATTCTCATTTGTGATTTTTTTAAATCTAATTTTTTAATACATGTCAATCCGATTATTCATCGGACCGAAGAGAAATTTAAGGTTTTGGGAAAACAAGCATTCCCGAATCAATAATAGCCGATACGGGATTGCCATTAATTACCACCGATGGATTGCCAGATACTTTGATTTTCATTGCCCGTAAGTTGCCGACAACATCTACCCGATCGGGATATATGCGCACGAATGCCCAGTCAGCGAATGTGAAGCTTTCCCCATCAGATTCAATAGTTATAGTTTTTTCAAAATTCTGCCAATGGCGGTAGAGTAAACGGTCGGTAAAACCATCACCGCTTACGGCAACGGCTACAGCATCGGTACTCTGATAAATGCGACGGAATTCACGCAGATGAGGTATGCCGTTTGCAAACGGTTCGTGTAGCGCAACGAAAGTTGTAGATGGGGTATATCGCCTAACAATCAGAGTAGTCCCCCCTATTTCATTTGGGAGGTAAGATTTTTCGCCCTTGTTTGCTTCTTTACCGGGTACGCGGCGGCTTTCTGGTGAGCGACCTGCGTAAACAGTTGTGCCTGTTTCGCCGAGCATATGGATACGAACACCGACCCGTCGGTCGTACCAAACTTTGCCGAGAACGCTTTTTGTGACATCTGATAATGCGCAATCCTGACGGATCGTTGCCCTCCATGATGCAGAACCTGGTTCCAATTTTCTGACGTCTTTGATTGTATACCGGTCTCGTTCAATCGGGTCTGTGAGCAACCTAACAATTGCACGATTGGTCATCTGGTAGATTTGGTCAAGTCCAAATTCTATTGACTGCCAACCATTTTCTGGTACCAGAAGACCCAAGGCGTGTATGTTCCAGTCATATTGCCTTGGACGGTCGCTGACAAGGCGGAATATGTCTAGCAGATATTCGCGGGTGAGAAACAATGCCCGCTCCAGGTCAACACCTGGCCAGATCTCAGGTTCTTCGCGCCTGAGGTCAAGGCTTAGGGTTTGTCCGGCTAATGGTTGGCGATGATCTAACGCTACTGTGCCGTTAGCTGGTTTTCCGCGGGCGGAAAAAAATTTTACTAATTTATTGAAATCGTGACGGGTGGGTACTGGTCCGACCGGATTAGGCCAGTGCGGATGATCGCGTGCAGGTCCAGCATCATGGATTTCGTATTGGAGGTTGTCCACCATTACTCCGCAATGACCGCGGGCACTGTCTGTCCAAGGGCAGCCTCCGGCATAGCCGTTTGAAATTTGTCGGTTGAGGTAAATAGGGCGATTAAAAGCGTAGAACCCCAGCAGAGAAAAGCAGTCATGAGTGTAATGCACATAATAACTGGCAAGTTGAAAGGCGACAGCTGGAGCGGGTGATTCCCAATACTCAGGTGATTCTTCTGCCCGTAGAAACACAAAACCACGTTCAGGTGCCAGATAACTGTGAACTGTAGGTGGTTTAACTTTGGCTGGATCAATCGGCTCACAACCCCAAAACAGGCTTGGTATGTAACGGTCTTCTCTCGGTTTGCGCATTTGGGCAAGAAAGTAGTCAAAACCGGCATCTGGCCATTTCACATGAGCCAGTTCAAACCAATGTGGAGCGAGCATTTTATCGACCTTGGCATTTTTGTGGTCGCGTCCGTTCATATTTGCAGCTATCCAGCGAGCATTCCCACCGTTTCCATTTGGCAGAAACCCTGTAACTACGGATTTTTGAAAAACATAAGGAGGGGCTTGATCAAATGCAGAACTGCGCGCATCACCCATTGTAATTTGCGGATAGTGAGGCAACCCCCCTGGGATTTCTACTCGCGGATAACCTATCTCAATAATACTTTCAATAAATCGACGCATTGTAGCACCACCTTTGCCAACATAGCCGTATCCGAGTTCGTTCAATCCGAGACGTTCTACTCCCCGGCACCATAGGAACATTTCTCCAATCATTGAGTATTGTTTACCAAATTCCTCACAATAAAACCGCCCGTCAGCAAGGTAATCATCAAAGAAATATTTCCATCCGCCCTTGGAATTGAAACAGCGGCGAATGAGCTGTTCGTCCCGCAGCGCCACTGCCATGAGGTGTGCGGTCATTGGTCGTGGCCATTGCATATTTGGAAGCCAACTGGTTCGTGTAAATACGAGAGTTTCTTCTTCGCAATGGTGTCGTATAAAATCTCGGAAGGTTTCCTCGAGTCCGCGTCGTTCCTCATCGGTCAACCGATCGTAAAGTACATCGTAGCGCAAAACACTCAAATATTGGTCATAATGCCGTCCACCACCGGTGTCCCCCTTGAATTTACGCGGGTCATTTCCTATAAGGCTTACCAGATATTTCTTTTCATATTCCACTACCGACTCGTCCCCCATCACCAAATATCGAAATAGATTCCGGAAAGTCTGTCCAAGTCCTGTCTCATTGAGCATTGCCTCATATTGTGCTTTTGCCCATGGCTCAGTTTCAATACGACGCCGGATAGCGGCTGCTTCGTCACGGGTCCAAAGAATAAAAGGATGGTCAACTAAATGGGCACCGGAACATATTGAACTGAACACTGGCAGGAAAAGTCCAAGGCGCAGCCAAAAGAACACTGATTTTATCATAATTATTTTTATCACGCTACTTTTGTGAAAAGTATAGTTCATATATTCATGTAAAATTATTTATCAATGTATGTTGTTTGTTCAACTGGATTTGCAGTTTGCACAAGAGGTTCAATGGCACGTCCGAACTGCCAGGCAACGACTTTTAATTCAATTGGGTATTTTGCCCGTATAGGTAATTCGGTGAGGTACAAATATCCATCTTTGATGATTGCTGGTCCGTAGGCGACATAGAATTCTACCGGCAGACATGCATCGCTAGTGGCGTTCAGTCTTACCGGCGGACTGTCAGTCTTAAGGTGCGGGAGTGGAGAAAAGGTAATTTTTTGCGGTTTGCCACTTTTCAATCCGAAAAAGCCGCGAGGGAGCATCCCAACCTGTTCGGTGTAACGGTATTGAGAATCGCCCATACTGTAAGCCATAAATGTAACCCGCACATTTTCGCCTGCCGGTGCCAAAGCATCGAACTGAATCCTCAACCTGTTGGTATTAACCGCGATCACGGGACCACCAACAGGTTTCACAAAAATTGGCTCTTCTGAGTGCCCAACCGGCTTTCCTGCTTCAATCCAACGGGGACCTTTTCCATTGTAAAATCCCGGATATTTGTCAGAATAGACCGGATGCAATTCAAAAGTTTGTCCGTCATCTACCCACGAGATTTTTGTGAAAAAGTGACGCGCACCGGCATCTACCCACACCGGGTCAGCCCAACGAATGAATTGATCGCGTTTTCTATTTAGATCTTTATGGTAATTAATTGTTGCCCGTGCAAGCTCTTCGTCAAAATGCCATGAAGTATTGGTTTTTGGTCCTGAATATTGTTCGTAGCAGGCAGGGGAGTAACTGGACGGGCAACGGCTGGGCAATTCGGTCAGCCAACCGCTACGGTGATTAATAGGACGAAGCGTTCCATCTGAGGTGAGGAGCGACTGTGCTGCCTTGCGGATAAAAAGCGCTAAGTAATCGGCATTTCGTTTTGACCATCCAAAGTGTCCGGCGCCTGGTTCAACGACGATGCAGCCGAGGTTTCGCTCGTCCGCCGCACGGAAGGCGGCAAGTTGGTCACGACCGCCTTCCCAGGTTTCACGCCCCGAATCGTCACGCATTGTCCCGCCGAATTCGTCAAATTGTCCCAGCATCATAAGGACAGGGATACCCGGTGGGACTGGATTTGTTCCACCCGGTGTTCCCCCACGATAGAGAACCAAACCAAAACAGCGGTCAGCATACTTGATTGCGCAAGCTTTGGCTTGAGGACCACCCGCTGAATGTCCAACAAAAAATAAAGGTGCACGAACAAGTTCATCGTAGCCGGAAACGGTGGAAAGATCGGCGAGTACTTGCGAAATATCAACAGAAGAAAGACCACAATTAAGGAAAATTATTGCCAGATTTTCGTCGGCACATACGCGGCGAATAATTTCATCCTTAACAAACTCCCGTTCCATTAATGTCATACCTGCCATTATGACGCCGCGGACTTTAGGAGCATTCTGCGGGATCCATATCAAGGCGTGGTTTATTTCCTTAGCTTTTGTCACCGGAATGCTGAATTGGAATACCGCCGCACTGATAGTATTTACTATTAAAAAAGTCAATAGACAATGTAATAACTTTTTCATAAGTTCCTTCTGTTCCTGATAATGAATAATGCCGGATTAACTGCCCCCTTCAAGCCGTCCGTACTCTCCCATATCGCATGTATAGCATAGACACCCGGTTTTGGCTTATGCCATACGAACCGCCACGGCGCAGAAGATACGCTACCCAGCAGGATATCTCCATCAAAATATTGAATATTTCGGAAGTTCATATTGCTGTTTGTTGATACCTCGAGATTAACATCAACTCCGTAATTAAGAATTAAGTCACGGACAACCTTGGGTTGCCAGGGGGCAATCTTGATGAGCCATCGCTGGTTGATACTTCCAGAACAACCAGTGGATCTTTTGCCTCCCAGGCACGCCAGACAAAAGCAACTGCGCGATTAGGAAACCATGCAGTGCGTGATTTGTCTCCCTTGAACTCTTTCCATGGGGCAATGTACGCCCATTGGTTTGAGACTGAGTCAATGTCTCCAAGCCATCCATCTTCAAATCTGATATCTTGAAGCTTGGGAGCTCCCAATCGCGCATCCGAATTAACAGGTAATCGTGCGTCGATGACACCGCGTATCCAGGTAATCTGAAGAACGGCGGAGTTTCCAAAATCATGGGCACAACCGTGCTGCAGACCGATAGCCCATGGCAATGCATCGGTTCGTGCTGGAACAAAATTATTTTCAATGCCCGGTAACATATTGAAAGCATCAGGAATCGCACCGAGAGTAAAAAGCTGTGGCACTAATTTATCAGCTGGTTTAAGTTTTTTCGGATCACTAACCCAGCCGCAATCAATTGTAAGTGTGATAACTCGTTCGGGTGTTGTGAGCAAAGTAGGCGCTACTAAACTGCCTGCTGAATGACCAGTCCCGACAAACGGTACATTGATCAATTCTCTGCGGCCAGTTTGCTTTGCGCATTCCATGAGTGCTTTGTCCATAGCAGCACGCAAGCGTGGTACACGGTTGCCGGCCGAGCGGACGTTGTCCATATTAAGCGCGATATGTCCGAAACCAATAGAACGTCCGAACTCTGCCCAGCGATCATCAGCCTTCAATTTATAGTTTGCCGCATGAACGATCATTCCGCGTACAACAGGCACACTATCAGGAATCCATACCTCTGCTACGACATTATCAAACTTGTTAGAGTAAATGAAATCTTCTGCAAACAGCGAGCCTGTAAGACAAGTGCAATAAATAAAAATCCTAAGTAGAATTTTCATAAGCAAGTTACTCAACAGAAATTTTCTGGTCACTGAAATAAATTCTCCGTGCACCAACGAACGCCTGATCGCCGGCAATCCTCACTTCCGGGGGTGGTCCTCGCTGAATTGTCACAACAACAAAAAACTCATCGCCACCCTCTGCAAACACTCCAGCAATAGGTCTTTCCAGAACCTTGCCGGCAACACTGGCGGCACCTCCGATCATACTCTTTTGGCGAATTTCAGCAGAGAGTTTTACGTTCTTAGGCAAAACAAATGTCCCGTGTAAGGTAGCATCGCCCTTGGTAATTGTGAATGTATTACCTTCCACTTTTGTCCTTGCCAGATCATTCATGGAATTTTTACCTGCCGCCTGACCGAGTTGCCATACCCATACCTTTGATTTACCGCCGCTAATTTTGTCCCCAATGGCAATCAGACAGGGGGCTCCGCTTTTTCCGCTATAATCCACTGCAATGCTTCGCATTCCTGTAATTCCACTGTCTGCAAAAGCGCTTGGACGACGCAAACCGCCGTAGCGTTCATAAAGGCGAACCCTACCATTTTCATCCTTGTTAGCGCCTGCATATACATCTGACATATCAAAGCTCACAACCCCGGAACCATCCGGTTCGAACCGAGCATAAGTTAATCTAGCGCATGCGCCGGTATTGATTTCATCTTCGGGCAGCCACACTACACACTCTTCCCAACGTGAACGGCTGCGATCGGTTGGACCATATGCCCAGATTTCTCCGAGACCAAGGACACGGAATGTGCCAGCATTGTGTCCATTCCAACCCCCGATGTGTCGTGCTTTAAGAAAGACCTGAACGATAAAATCATCAATTCTGTCCCAGGTATTCCGGAATCCGTAGTAACCGAAAGTAGGCGCCTGCCAAGTAAGCGGTAAAATTCCTTTAGGTGGCTGTGGCTTCAAATCAAGCGGGTAATTGATAAAAGTCAGAACTGGATTCCCAGACAGAAGAAGATCATAACTCTCACCAGTTTTGCGGTCACTCTGACGTTGGTTAGTTAATTTGCGCGCTTCTTCGTGTTTTTTTGATTCTTTAGAGGAAGTTTGTGACTGTCGATTTATCCCTTCTCCAAACTCTGCATGCCAGTTCCACGCCCACAAAACCGCCGGTTTCCACTTTTCCGGAACGACTGGGAACGCAGCGGCAAACATTTCAAGATCAATAGCGGGTGTACCATTAATTTCCTGTGCAAGAGCTTGTCCGTCAGACCCGTAAGCGTGCGCAAAAATCTTGCGCGGCAGAAAACACTCAAAATCGCATTCCGGTGTTAGATCCATTCCGAACATACGCCAATACGGTGCAGCATATCCAAGGGCAGCCTTACTCGCGATGTTTCCGTAGTGTGCGACTTCGGCCTGGAATCCACCTACTCCAATAGCGTTCTCCACCAGCATCTTCATAACCAGCCTTGATCCTTCAAAAAGTTTTTGAGATTCTATATCCACCCCGCCTAGTCGTTTCCACTCCGAAACGTCAAAATCCCAATCTCGAAGCTGTTGCTCATAAAGCGACTGACGCTCTGCAGTGATAACTTTTGCTTCGGCTGCACTTATTTCAATAAGACGCGGTTGCATCCACACGTGTCCCCATTCGTTGCACCAATCTAATGTAGCGTGAACCAACATTGGATATAAGCCTTCAGAAAGATGTGCAGCCTCACCATCTTTGAGAGCGATACCATTCAGATAAACTGTGGCTGGGCCGTAATCGGTAGCAATTCGTATCCAACGCGGCGAATCATTGGAGATTACAGTAAAGAAATAACTCTGGTTGAAATTTACCCTTCGGCTGCATAAAGTAATGTCAAGGGCTTCTTTGCCGTGTGTATATGTCGGATGTGACCAGTAGCCGCCGTTTGTAGTGTGTGTTAGGAATCGAAATACCTCAGAATGTCCGGCAAAACTTATTTTTGTACCCGGTTCCGGGCGCGCTTGGGTGACACCGCCGATTTCAGCCAATGGATCTCCGGGTTCCCACAACGGAAATGGACTGGCGCAAAGCCAGTCGACCGGCATCTCGTCATTTTGGAATTTGACTACTGGTACGCCTTTGCTTGGATGATAACCGGTAGCTGGTGGGATATCAGCGCCGCAGTTGGGCTGTGGTGGCTTAGAAGGTTCGGGACCTGGTTCACCAAAAAGCGCCAGCCCACAGATTCCAATGCCGGCGTAGATTGGGACAGACCAATTGCTACAAAGATGCCAGTTGATTCCCTGATTCATTTTGCGCTGATGATGCCATACGTTGTCAGCTACAAACAAAAAGTAACGGCGGATCCGCTGCTTGAAGTTCTCGGGCCAGGCGTCGTAGCACAGGTCAAAAGCCAATGCCATCTTTTGCGCACGGACTCCTACGTTGTTGCCATATTGATCGCAATGCAGTCCGCCCCGCATTAATTGCTCAATTCCGGGGATAGCCTGCTCCGCAAACTTCCGATCGCCAGTTAACTGATATTTTAACCCCAAACCAACAACATCTGTTTCTTTTTGATTGCTCCAACCTATCTTGTCCAAAGCTGCCTTTCCAAAAGGAGTTTGGGATTTTTGTCTCAAAGTTTCCAACTCGCTCCGCCGAAACAACAAACGTGGATGTTCCCCGGACTTTAAAAGAACAAATTCTATTGGAGGCTTCCTGGTTGGCTTTAATTGAGCAATAGCCTTACCTGAAACAGGAACTCCTCGAAACTCGCCGGTGAATGAACCTATGAAAACCCCTTCACTATCGCCGGTAAAACCCGCCGCTTCGGTAATTGGTAAATCCCCGTCTGATTGGAAGCTTGTCTCTCGCCCCTTGATTGACCCCGATTTATATTCATTTTGTCTTTTCAATTCTACTTTATAACGCGCCCGTCCGCCTTTTGCCCAGGAACCACTCTGGATATCCAGTGCGACCGTAAAAGAGATTTTATCCTGTGAAATCATTCCCTCATCTATACGTCCGGGATGTGGTGCATTTATGTGGAAATCCCCAGCAAAGCCCCATACCCGTGACCAATGGTCATTTTCGTGATTCACTTCAAGTACCAGGCTTGGTCCGTCAATAACAGGTGCATCCCCAGGAAAAAGTGCGCCTAAAAGTGTCACCCGCAGTTCAACTCCCATCGAAGATAACTGAGCATTAAAAATAACTAAGGCACTCGCAAATAGGATATTATAAAAGCGATTTAATTTAAAGATATTAAACGACAGCTTAGAAAACTGATAGAGTTCCATACAAAAACAAACCCATTTGGCTAAAATTCTTGAGGGGTCGGCAATTGACATTGCCTGCAATTTTTTAAATTTCTTCATAGCATTTATTGGGTGTCATCATGTTAAATGACGAAAACCCTACTAACATTATTCAAATACGATAAGGTTAAGGCAAATGACAAACCAGTGATCAATTGAATTTTTGTTGGAGCACAATAAACTTTCTTTAATTTTTATAATTAAAAGCCTGCACGGATTTATCTTAGTAATAGTAGTGAGGGATCGAGTTACAATATCTGGACGGTGTCCACACAAGATCACGACTGTCAGCTGTAATAAGTGAAGCTTTCTGAATTATTTTTTGGTGTAACATAATTTATCCCAGTTTTGCATTTGGAAAAAAGAATTTATGTTTCACTTTTTGATTCTTAAGTAAGATTTCATTATTTTACCTTAAAATTTATGTCTATTAACCTCATCTCGTAGTCAATGGCCACATTTCATATTGCTTTCATCGCATTTAGTTAGCCGTAGGGGGTTCAATTGCATTGAATTTGAACAGATTTAAACCCGATTTCTTTGAGATATTTTGCCACTGCCGAGCAGAGTCCACCCCATGCCTTAAGAGGTTTGCCTGTGAAATTAATTTGGACTTGCCTGACTGCGTAATTTTTTTATTATGCTAATGGTGCTTCACTTTTTTGTGATGGTTGTTATTTTTCATAATATTAACAAAGTGAAGCACCTTTAATTTTTATGACAAGTTAAAGGCAAAGTTTGAGTTAATTTCTGATTATGATGGCTGTGTGATACACACTATAAATTTATTTAAAATTCCATTTGGAGAAATCGGACTTACCACAAATTTAGGATTTCAGAAAAACTCCAACATAACGCAAATCAAATCGGATTGGATTAGGAAATAATTTCTCATATTTTTATGCGCCGTTGACATAAGATTGCGCGGAATTAAAATCCCAGTAATGAAAAGACTCGTTGGGTTGGCACTTTTGTGTATTGCGAATGTTTTTGGGTTAGCCGCCGACCAACCGCAGAATATTATTTCATTGGATGGTGTCTGGCGGTTCAGACTCGACCCAAACAACATTGGCGTTGAGAAAAGGTGGTTTGCTGAAAAACTGGATGATTCAGTGAAACTTCCGGGCACCACTGATACCAATAAAAAAGGTATTTTTAAGGACGAAAGGGCGATAGATAGACTCTCCCGCGTTTGGTACTGGAAAGGAGCTGCATGGTATCAACGCGATGTTGTTATTCCACAGTCCTGGCAGGGCAAGCGGATTACGCTTTTTCTGGAGCGAAGCAAGACAACGCGTGTATGGGTGGATGACAAGGATTGTGGCTCCGAGGACACACTAAGTGCCCCGCAAATATTCGATTTAACCGATGCCCTTACGCCCGGCAAGCACACTATCACAGTGCTTGTGGACAACGCTAAACTGCCGCCAGTAGGACCAGCACATGCTGTCGATGAAAGGACTCAATCCAATTGGAATGGCATAGTTGGCAGGATAGAGTTGTGCGCTACCGATCCGATCTGGCTCGAAGATGTGCAGGTCTATCCGAACGCCGCAGAGAAGCAGGCGAAGGTGCGGATCGTGATAGGCAACATTACAAGCAGACCGGCAACCGGCAAGCTTACCGTTAATTGCGCAAGTTATAATGTTGCCACGCCGGAAACTTTCCGGAAACAATCAATAGAAATCAGAGCGACGGGACGACGTAGCGTTGTTGAGTTTACTTATCAGCCGGGCGATAAGGTTCCGTTATGGGACGAATTTAATCCTGCTTTACTGCGCCTCGAATTGACGCTGGAAGCCACTGCCGGCGAACGGGTTTACACTGATAGCCAGACGGTAAGTTTCGGTTTGCGCGATTTTAAGCGGGCGGGGTCGCGTCTTGAAATCAACGGTCGCACAGTTTTTTTGCGTGGACGAACAGACTGCGCCAATTACCCGCTGACTGGTTATGCGCCAATGGACAAGGAGAGCTGGCGACGAATATTGTCTATAATAAAGGATTGGGGTCTTAATCATGTCAGATTTCATTCTTGGTGTCCACCCGAAGCCGCTTTTGAAGCAGCTGACGAACTTGGTGTGTATTTTCAGGTTGAATTTCCGAACAAAAGCAGCGCCTTCAAGGCGCCCGAGAGCAAAGAGACCGCTAAGTGGAATGCTGATTACCTTGATTTGCCTTCCTCTGGTACCAATGTTTCGCTTTATGAATATGCATTGCGTGAATGCGAACTAATTTTCCGATACTTTGGCAACCACCCGTCATTCGTGATGTTTACCCTCGGAAATGAGCTTGGGCGTACCCCTGCGATGTTCGAACTGGTAAGCCGCTTCCGGCAGCGCGATCCACGCCATCTTTACGCTCAGGGTTCAAACAACATGCATTGGAATCCGAGCTTCGCCGAGGGTGATGATTTCTGGGTTACTTGCAAGACAGGCAAAAACCGACCGGTTCGCGGGGCATTTTTCATTGGAGATTACGCAAACGGACACATTGAAAACCGTCTGCCTTCCACTCTTGTGGATTATCGGGAATCAATCAAAGATGTGTCTGTGCCTGTTATAAGTCACGAAATCGGACAGTTCGAGGTGACACCTGATTTTAGTGAAATTCCAAAGTACACTGGGGTATTGAAGGCGCGAAATCTTGAGATATTCCAGCAGCGGTTGCAAGATGCCAATATGCTCGATTTGGCTCATGATTTTATGCGAGCATCTGGCGCTCTGGCAGCCATCTGCACACGTGAAGATATCGAAGCCGCGTTACGTACGCCCGGATTTGGCGGTTTTCAGTGGCTCGACATCATGGATTTTCCGGGTCAAGGCACTGCGTTGGTTGGGATGCTGAATGTGTTTATGGAGTCAAAGGGTATTGTTACCCCTGAACAATGGCGCCAGTTTTGTTCCGAAACCGTCCCGCTTTTCCTGATGGAAAAATACACATGGACAACTGACGAAACTTTCACAGGTGAAGTCAAGGTAGCGCATTATGGCGCAGCTGACATAAAAAATGCCCGCCTGATATGGGCTTTAACGAACAGCGAAGGTTCAGCGATTGCATCCGGAGCGCTTGGACCAGTGACCATCAGGCAGGGCGAAGTTTTCCCTGTTGGTTTTATACGTGTGTCCCTTGGGCAGGTGAAAGCGCCGGTTAAGTTACGGCTCGTTCTTGAAATTGGAGGAACCCATTATCGCAACGGTTATGATATCTGGGTTTATCCATCAAAAGTTGATACAACCACGCCTGCGAATGTTGTCATAACCGACCGCCTCGACGAATCGGCTGTGAAACATCTGAACAATGGAGGCAAGGTGCTTTTGTTTCCAAGACATAGCGAACTTAAGTATAGTGTAAAAGGGGCGTTTACAACCGATTTCTGGTGTTGGCCAATGTTTGCCAGAGCAGCCCAGCAACGTGGTATTGAACCGCCGCCAGGCACGCAGGGATTTCTTTGCGACCCTCGCCATCCGGCGCTGGCTGAGTTCCCCACTGAGTTCCACAGCAACTGGCAATGGTGGCGGATAGTCAAAGAGTCACGCCCCATTATCCTCGACGAAACGCCGCCGGACTACCGCCCGATTATACACGTCATCGACAACTTCGCGCGCAACCATAAACTCGGCTTGCTCTTTGAAAGCAAGGTAGGGCAGGGCAAATTACTTGTTTGCGCCAGCAACCTGCCGGCTTTGCAAGATTATCCCGAGGCGCGCCAGCTTATGCACAGCCTTTTGCGGTATATTGATTCGCCAGCTTTTGCACCTAAGACAGAATTAGATCGTAAACTCCTCGCGAAACTACTTCCCGGAAATGGATTGTGAAAAAATATAATTCAAACGATATGCGTTACTGCGCAAGTGGTTTTGATTCGGGTTTTGGATATTTTATTCCAATAAAAAATGCATTAATGTATTGAGTGATTGTTGAAACGAGCGAATCAATCATTCAGGCAACTGCGTGGAATAAATCTACAAAACTCACACATTCAGAACACAAAGTCGAAGCAGTGGTTAATGACATCCACGAAATTCTGATATTGAGATATAAATAAAATCGGGGGAATAATGTTTATACTTTATGAAAAAAACGCTTTTGACAATACTGTTATTTTCGACCCTGTTTGCGATTGCGGCAGTGGATGAGTTGGAAGAGAACTTTACCACGCCTCCACCATCAGCAAGACCGTGGGTGTATTGGATGATTATGGATGGCAACCTTACACGTGAAGGGATCACTGCCGACCTTGAGGCAATGGCGCGTGCCGGTATAGGGGGAGCAATCATCCTCGAAGTAAACATCGGGATTCCGCGTGGGCAAGTAGAATTTATGAGTCCGGAATGGCGTGAATTGATGAAATATGCAATTCACGAGGCCGAGCGGCTCGGGTTGGAGGTCGCCCTTCCTGCTGGACCCGGTTGGTGCGGGAGCGGAGGCCCCTGGGTTAAGCCGGAGAAATCGATGCAGCATCTTGTAGCAAGTGAAATACAGGTTACTGGTCCAATGCGGTTTGATGCGCCGTTGCCGAAACCTCAGCCACGCACGCCGTTTTTCGGAGAGGGTACGTTGACGCCAGAGTTGCATAAAATCTGGAAGGAATTTTACCGCGATGTGATTGTTCTTGCATTCCCGACACCTGAAGGCAATTACCGCATCCCCGATGTTGATGAGAAGGCGTTGTACTATCGTCCACCATATTCATCACAACCGGGGGTGAAACCTTTCCTTACCGCTGACAACTCAGTACTACTGCTGGAACAATGCATTCCGCGCGATAAAGTGGTGGAACTTAAACTCACCGGCGATCGTCTTGTGTGGGATGTCCCGCCGGGGTGTTGGACAATTATGCGATTTGGTAGGACACTAACCGGTCAGACAACACGTCCAGCTCCTGTGCCGGGATTGGGATTTGAAAGTGATAAATTTGATAAAACAGCGGTTGACGAACATTTTGAGTCGTTCATCGGCGCTTTGCTGAAAACAGTTGGTAAACCGAAAAACACTGGACGAGGTCTGACAACTCTGCACTTCGATAGTTGGGAGATGAGTTCTCAGAACTGGTCGGAGAGATTTCGGGAAGAATTCCAGCGAAGGCGCGGCTACGATCCTTCAAGGTTTCTGCCGGTTATGACTGGGCGTGTGGTGGACAGTGTGGAGGTATCGGAGCGGTTTCTTTGGGATTTGCGACGGACTGCGCAGGAGTTGGTTATAGAAAATCACGCGCTGCGGTTAAAAGAGTTAGCGCGTCAAAACGGAATGATATTATCCATCGAACCATACGACCTCAATCCAGCCGGAGACCTTGCGCTGGGTAACGTGGCGGACGTCCCGATGTGTGAATTCTGGTCTAAAGGCTACGGATTTAACACCGAGTTCAGTGTGTTCGAAGCGGTTTCGGTTGCCCACACAATGGGGCGAAAGATTGTCGGAGCAGAAGCGTTCACATCCCACGCAGACGCTTGGCGCCAACATCCCGGATCAATGAAACAACAGGGCGACTGGGCGTTGTGCGCCGGTGTCAACAGGTTTGTGTTTCATCGTTATCAGCATCAGCCGTGGCTTGGTCGTTTTCCGGGAATGACATTTGGTCCGTACGGCGTGCATTGGGAGCGGACACAAACCTGGTGGGAGATGTCCTCGGCATATCATACATATCTTGCGCGATGTCAGGCATTGCTGAGATACGGATTGCCGGTTGCAGACATTTTGTATCTCGATGCTGAAGGTGCTCCGAACGTATTCCGTCCGCCTGCATCTGCCACGCTCAAAGGTTTTCCAGATCGCCGTGGCTATAACTTCGACGGATGTGAGCCGGGGACTCTCATCAAATACGCATCAGTGAAAGACGGTCGGATTGTTTTCCCAGACGGAATGAGTTATCGTCTGCTTGTATTGCCGCAACTCGACACAATGACGCCAGCCTTGCTCAGAAAAATCGCTCAACTTGTTAAAGACGGAGCGACAGTGGTCGGAGTGCCTCCACAACGTTCCCCGAGTCTGGAGAATTATCCGGAGTGCGACAATGAAGTCAGGCGCCTTGCCGCAGAGATTTGGCAAAACAAGAACGTTATTCTGGACAAATCGGCAGAAATTAAATCTGGAAAAAAAGAAAATCCACTTGTTGCCGCAAAATGGATTTGGCACGACGAAGGCAAGCCCGGGCTAAATGTTCCGGCATGTAAACGTTATTTCCGCAGGGAGTTAGAGGTTACCGGCGCGGTTGCATCTGCCACTGCCACAATTACTGCTGACAACAGTTTTACACTGTTCATCAACAACCGCGAAGCAGGAAGCGGTTCTAATTTTCATCAAACTGAAATAATTGATATAACATCTTTGCTTAACCCTGGTAGGAACGTTATCAGCGTGATTGCTGAAAACGGTGGCGACGATCCAAATCCGGCAGGGTTGATCTGCGCGTTAGAGATAAAATTCCAAGACGGCAAAAAGATGATTGTGGTGAGTGACAAACAATGGTATAGCGCCATTACGCCTGATGGCGAATTTCATCCTGTTCGCGAAATTGGTTTATGGAATATGCAACCGTGGAATTTAAGTTCACCGTCGCCGAAATTTCCTGAAATTTATCCAAATTATGATACTACTGCTCAGATTCTTGCCCGGATGGGAGTCCTGCCTGACTTTGAGTCCGATGCCGATCTTCGGTACACTCACCGGCATAGCAAAGATGCGGAGATTTACTTCGTGGGCAACCGCACTGACGAACCGGTGTCAGCCAGATGTCTGTTTCGCGTAACTGGGCTGCAACCTGAATTATGGAATCCGATGACCGGCGAAAAACGAGTTTTACCGGAATTTCAGGAGCAAAATGGACGGATAATGGTGCCGCTCCGGTTTGAACCATCTGAGAGTTATTTTGTCGTATTTCGTAAACGCGCTAATCCTGCAGCGGTAGATTCCACTGCGAAGAACTTCCTCGCTCTGAGGACAAACAGTATCATTGAAACAACGTGGGAAGTGAGTTTTGATCCAAAATGGGGAGGTCCGGCAAAACCTGCAACATTTGCAAAACTTGAGGATTGGAGCAAACGTCCTGAAGATGGAATCAAATATTACTCTGGCACTGCGGTATATCGGACGACATTCCAGCTAAATATTCGAAATCCAAAATCCCGAATTTTCCTCGACCTCGGCCGTGTGGAGGTGATGGCGAGGGTGAAGGTCAACGGCAAAGACTGCGGAATCGTATGGACAAAGCCATATCGAGTTGACATCAGCCGAGCGGCTCGTAATGGTGACAATAATCTTGAGATTGAGGTTGTGAATTTGTGGATTAACCGGATGATTGGAAATGAGCAGTTGCCCGAAGACAGTGAGCGCAGCAGAAGCGGTGTAATAAAATCTTTTCCAAACTGGTTAACCAGTGGAAAGCCCAGTCCTACTGGTAGATACACATTTACCACATGGCGACTCTGGAAAAAAGATGCGCCACTCGTCCCGTCCGGGCTTCTCGGACCAGTTTGTATTATAGAGGAAATACAATGATGAAATTGATTTTAACTACTTTGGCGATAGCATGCCTATTCATAGTGGAAGAGTCGGTTAATGCTGCTGCCGCATCGCAGTCTCCGGACAAATTAACCTATGAGCAACGCGTTGCTGTTGTTACAAATATCCCCGGTTGTGTTGCGTTCTGGGACTTTATAAAGCGTGAGCCGGATGGTTTGCGTCGTTTCACGGTGTATGTTTCGGCTGGAGTTACAAATGATTTTGCGCTCGATGCCGGAAATTATGTAAGGGACTATTGGGGGGAGGGACGGGAGGCTTCGTATGCGGATTTTCCTGTACTTAGTCGCGGACCGTTCGGACAGGCAATCCGAATTCGAAAGGAAGAGGATAAAACTTTTCGTCCATTCCTCTTTGTGCCGCGTGTCCGTCTTCATAATTCCCCGATTGATATCAAAGGCACAAACAAATCGGTGAGCGTTGTCGTATGGGCAATCCGCGAGAGCGGCAACCACGCGCTTGCGGGAATCTGGCATGAAGGCACTGATTTGAGTTACAGTGGGGCTAAGATTGTTGTACGCGGACAACGTCAATATGCGCTTTTTGCCGGATTGAATGTTGAAGGAAGCGCATGCGGTCATATCTCGGAAAATGGCGGCGTTGCAGTTTTTAACCGTGCTCTGAACGCGGACGAGTTAATGCGTTTGACAAGCATCGGAAGGCAACCTATTGTGTCAGTAAAATGAGAATAACACTTTTTAGGACATTACATTACTTGAGTATTGCCCTGTCATTTGTTATTGCGACAGGTATCTTTCAGCCTGTTGAGTCATTTTCGCAAAATGCAGCACCACCGGACAAAAACGCTGTTAACACTGCTAACCGTCGGGGAGGTATGATGGCGGACTCGCCGGTTACATTTCCTAAGGAGGGAGCGTTGCCTGCCAAATATCCGCCTGACCTGAAAGTAAGCAGTGAGCCGTCGGAAAAAGATTATTATATCTTCAGTTCACCTTGTCGTTCGCTATCACAGATTGCCGAGATTCAGAAAGCAATGCCGCCCGGCAAGTTTACAAATCCGCCCGGAGATTGGAAATACCTCCGGCGTACCCGGCGGATTCTCACCGAAGGAGGAGAACTGCGGTTGCTTGCGCTTGGTGACAGCATTGTTAACGACACAATGCGTTCGGGTTGGGTGGCGTTGTTGCAGCAGGCTTATCCAAAGGCACGAATTCAGGCAACGGTATATGTGCGTGGCGGCGGTGGTTGTCAACACTACCGCGAGCAGGGTCGCGTGCAGAAATATATCATTCCAAAGAAGCCAGATTTGGTTTTCATCGGAGGCATTAGTCAGAAAGATATAGAGAGCATCAGGGATGTTATCCATCAATTGCGTGCTGATCTGCCGGATGTGGAAATTCTGCTTGCCACAGGCGTTTTTGGTACAGCGGATCCCCGCGATCCTGAGGCATTGGCAAAGGCGCCATATTCTGGCACTAGTCCATACGGCAAGGCGCTCAAGGCTCTCGCCGAAGAAGAGCATTGTGCTTACCTCGATATGACCACGCCATGGGCTGAATACATCCGCTCGTCAAATCTGCATCCGCACTTGTTTTATCGGGATGCTGTTCATGCGAATGAATTCGGCGAGCAGATTCTGGCAAAGATTATGATGGCATTCTGGACGGCGCCGGATAATCAGTAATCCAACTGACTAACAGCAAAGGCTGGGATGGGGATTTTTTCAGATTAAATCTGCGCAATAGTAGTCAACATATCAGTGAGTTGCTCGATGTAATTTTGAAACAAGAATGAACGCTCATGCAGACAAAAGTTAATTATCATTTATAGGATTTAAATTTTAAAAGCAGTACATTTTGGTCTGAGCATTCTCGTTCAGACCAAAATTATTCTCAGAGTTTCTTGCGCTCGAACCATATAAAGAGCGCTATGGAGCCTGCCCAGAAGAGGAGAACTATAATCCACGGAGAGATTCCCAATGCTTCAGGAAGACCAATTTTTCCGAAATCTTTCCAAGCCAAAATGGTGGATTTTAACCATGGATAAAGTTCCGCAAAAACAGCTGCGCCTACAAGCATACCTGCAATAGCAAATATTGCATGCCACCGTCCTTCACCAAGCGCCCCTACAGACGTTCCAGGACAGAATCCCACCACCGCCCAGCCTGCGCCGAAAAGAGCGCCTCCAACCAAAACAGCGCCAAGGTTCATAGGCTTATGATTCAGGGTAATAATTCCGTAACTGGCAAGAATCTGAATGCCAACCATACCAACCAGTATTGCTGACATCATAAATTTAAGGATTGTCATATCCTTCAATAGCATGGCTCCAACTTGCTTATCAAATCGCAATACGCGACCCTTTTGCAGTAAAAACCCGAACAATATTCCTGTAACCAACCCAAGTATATGATCGATGTTCATTGTGTTTTCCTCCTGTAAATTATGGCGGCAACGATTACACCGGTTATAAAGAACATTACAAGGGCAACAAAAGAGCTGGCAGACAACTGCATCATTCCGCTCAATCCATGTCCGCTTGGACAACCATCTGCCATCCGCGCTCCTGCCATAGCAATCACACCGCCCAGAAAAGCCCCTAAGGCTCGTTTACCTATCGATGGACCAAACCGTTCTTTCCAAGTTGGCGGGACACTTTCCGATTTAAAGCTCCCGTCAATTTTTGATGCAATCAGTGCTCCGAAAAAGATCCCAACAACAAACATAAACTGCCAATCAATCAGCACTTTTTCCTTTTTAAAATATTCATTTGCAGAGACATGTTCAGGGGAGGCCGTCCGTTCGATTAGCCCTGCAGCGCGTACAAAGGTCGTTGAGGTGCCAAAGTAATTGGTCTTTCCCATTAGTTTTGTAGTTGCATAGGCTGAAACGATAGCCAGCAAACCTGCCAGAGCCCCGGCAAGATAAGGACTCCACCCGCCATCTTCTGTTTTCCACTTCATTGGCAATTAATTTTTTTTCTTTGAACCTGACTTATAGGACAAAGTTTACTGTTAAGGATACACTGAATTTTTTAACAGTAGTGGACAAATTGTTAATACTTTGTCCGTTCACTAAAAATATAGCACATATCAAGAGTATATCAATATATGATTATACATTATATTAGCCATTAAATTCATTTTTTGCCATCTAATATTTCATTAATGGGATAAAATTTTGTGTTGGAAATAGGGTGGTGAAACGGCATAAAAATACAACATCGTTATCCCCATTAATATTAATCAGATTAATGCTCAGATGGGGCGCAAGGCGGGGTAGCGTCGCCTGTATCAGATGGATGGGTTTTATCATAATTTTTAAGTCTTCTGTCTATGAAATATCCGATGACACCGCCGACTACAGAAAACGGAATCGAATAAATTGGGATAAAAATTACACCTATCGCGGCTTGTGGATCGGCAGCCAGATCAAGCCGATAGTGCATATAGCCAAGGAATCCAAATGTAAACACCGCAGGAAAGATTAACAGAAATGCGCGGCGGTATAAAAAACTCCAAGCAATCACTGAACCCCACGCAATCGCATTGAAGGCGCCAAAAAACAAATACCCGAACGCGCTTATATTGGTGTATTGCGCAACCAATAATGAACCTCGCGGAATCCTCACCAAATACGGAAGGAGAATTCCTGTAATGGCTATAATCACTCGTACTCCGTTCATTTTTTAATTATTATATAACTCCGAATAATCATTGGAAATGAAAATTGAGAAAAATGAACAAAAGATATACCCTTCAATCATACTTCTTTCTCCATAGTTTGTCCGCTTTCTACTTAGCTGTGCAGGTTAACTTTGTTGACCTTTTCAATAAGTTCTTTAAGGGAAAGGTTGGGTTCTGGAATGGTTGTGATGATAATCTTACCATCAAACAAGGCTATATTAACCGGAGAATTTGGTTCTATTCTGGCTTCTTCAGCAAATG